>Ga0302237_1000070_pt1 | contig 125381 bp, 117 predicted proteins | sample AAG_UR_Ala_MG_FD_193530 | JGI IMG/M metagenome (GOLD analysis project Ga0302237, IMG submission 193530) | Enriched activated sludge microbial communities from anaerobic digester in WTTP, New Holstein, Wisconsin, United States - AAG_UR_Ala | ecosystem: Engineered > Bioreactor > Anaerobic >... | reverse complement strand
TAATGCTTTATCATTTGTCTGATTTGGTCTTTACTTAAAATTCCCATAGAAAAAGTGCGTACCTCCTTGAATGATAGTTTGATTATATCAATTCTAAGGAAGATACACACTTTATTTTACACACTCATTTTTTGCTATCGCTGTTTGTTTTATTCGGTTTTCCTTTGGAATTATTTTTGTTGTTGTTGTCTGCTAAGCCGTTGGCGGTATCCGAGTTATTGGTTTTTGAGCTGCCTGATTTGCTGCTCGGCTGAGCATTTTTTTCTGAAGGGCCATTCTTGGACGCTTTGCCGACGTTTTCAGAAACAGCTGGATTTACTGGTTTGGAGGATTCTTCAATAGTTTTGGTTTTGCTTATGACTTCAAAGCCAAGAGTTTCGTATTCCAGAACAGATGAAGCCTTGGAGGCCTTGCTTGCCTTAAGTTCATATTCAAGCACACCAATGCCGCTGTTCTTGGCGTCGTTGTAATTTTTGCTGTTTGATTTCACATATACAACATTCAGATTCTCTATATCAGTGTCTTTAAGAAGCTGCTCGTAAATAGCATTTTTTATGGTCTCTTCCTGTCCGGCATATTTGTTTTTAAGAGGGATTACAGATACTATTATTGTATTTTCATATGAATTCTGAATAGAATTTTCAGCAAATCCGTCCACAGCATGCTCTACGGCAAGACCCAGATATTTATCCTTTGCCATGTTATCTGCTGCCCGAGAATTCGAAGTGATCTCCTTAACTTTCATGTCTTTATCGAGCAGAAGCTCTACGCTGGAGCCGTCATCAAGTGTCATTACGGCCGCATATGAGTAGGGAGAGCCGAATCCACTGGAGAGTCCGAAAATAGAAGCAATTATAAGCACTGCCGCTGCAGATGCAGCGATAAGCTGACGCATGCCACCTGATAGCTTTACGATGTCATCATCGGTAAAAAAAATCTTGCTGCCCTTGGAGCACTTCAAAGGCTTTATTTTAAAATACTCGAAATCCTCACTCATCACTACCACATGATTCTTTTGAACATCCATTACTATACCTTTGCGTATCAAGTGAAATCCTCCTTTCAGCCAGAAGCACATACTCCCTTATATCCTCAAGGTCGCTGTCTAGTGCTATTACGGCTGCTATAATTAGTTTTTTGTTTCGTTGCACGGTCTTGCTAGATACGTTTAAGGCGTTGGATATCATAGTTATTGGCAAAGTCTTTTTTCTGTAAAACTCAGATTTTAATTTTTCGTCATCTACAATAAATCGTGCTATTTTAATGGAATTTTCCCTGGCGTCGCTTCGCTTTGGAGAATCGTCTGCTAGTTGGACAAGCGTTATGCCAAAATCGAGCAGTCTTTTTTCGAAAATTTCTATTTCATCTCTCAGCTCCAAGCCGTGAACAAAGTCTTCCTTGCTTGTAATTCGGTCTGGATCTATGCAATTTTTGTCATCCGCATCAATCGGGATAGCCGGATGAGCAGGCTTTCGTAGATGATCTATTATGCGGCTTCTAATAATTAGCTGTGCGAATGCTATGAAGTTTCCTCGGTCGGAGTCGTACTTGTCTATGGCCTCGCTGAAGGCTTCCAGCGCTATGCTGTATTCCTCGTCGTTTTCGGTTTCCACGTATTTGTGAGTTGTCTTGGTTATAGTCTTTATTATAAAAGGCAGGTATTCGCCTATTATGTTCTCCCGCTCAAGGCTGTCTCCGTCTTGGGCTCTTTTAATTCTATATTCAATTGATTTGTCTTTTTTTCTGAAAAAACTCAAAATAGCCAAGATTTCACCGCCTCTTAAAATATAATACGAAAATCCAGGAATTAATTGTACCTTTTTGAGCTTATATTTTCAAATATATATACTTCTTGGCATGATTGCAACAAAAAAGCTCCCGGATTAGAGACCGGGAGCTTGAAATGCTTATAAGAAAAGTTGCGCTTTTTCTTATAGATCTTTGTCGACAATTATAGTTACAACTTCGTCGGCTTCATCAACTATCAGTTCGACATCGTCGCCAGTATCGATATCCTCAACATCACCCATCTCGTCGTCATTGAAGAATACCTGTACATCATTGTCAATATCGAAAGTTAAGTCTTCAGAGCCATCGATTATTGTTATTTCGTCTTCGTTTACTGCATCAACTTCGCCTTCATAGTTATCAAAATCCTCAAGCTCTCTTGAAAGCTCGATTTTTACTACCATATCGTCTTCATCGACAGATATTTTAACTTTGTCACCCTTTATTACATCATCTACTGTCCCATCTTCTTCATCTTCAAATATGACTTCAACATCCTCGTATATATCGTATTTCTTTTCATTGCTGCCAACTAGAAGGGTAACTTCATCCTCATCTATTGCAAGAACTCTACCGTTGTAGGTGTCAAGTTCTGCAAGTTCATCGTCAACCTCGATTTTTATAACATCTTCATCTTCGTTGACTGTTATTTCGACTTCATCGCCTTCTTCGATGTCATCGATGTTACCTTCCGCATTGTTTTCAAATACCACTTCAACATCCTCGTCAATATCGAAAGTCTCATCTTCATCGTCAATAGAGAGCGTTATTTTATCGCTGTCGATTGATACGACTTCGCCTTCATATTTTTCATTATCATCAATATCATCTTCATCGTCTATTATATTGCCATCTTCGTCTATCCTTTCGAGCAATACTGACATCTCAGCTCTTGTAACTGGCTTGTTAGGAAGGAACATTCCGTTTGGATAGCCATTCATAATCCCGCGGTCAACAGCCACATAAATATAGCCTTCATATCCATCTGGTATGCTGTCGGCATCCTCAAAGTCGATGTCCTCATCCATGCTCTCAATTGCCTCATCTTCAAGGTCAAGAGCCCTTACCATGTATTTGGCAACTTCGTATCTCTTGGCTGCAGAATTGAGGTTTTTCACATCTTCATCATTGATTATTTCTTCATCGAGAGCAAGCTCAACATAGCCTTGAGCCCATGAGCTGACAAGATCTTTAAATTTGAAATTCTTGGAACCGTTTTCGATAAGCTCTTTGTAGGATACAGCCTCTACCTCTTCTCCCGTTACTCTGAGCGCCGTTATTATGGCTTCAAGCTGAGTTACAGGCTTGTTAGGCTGGAAAATGCCATTGCCATAGCCTTTTAGGATGCCTTTTTGAGCCATATTCGAAATAGAGTTCTTAGCCCAAGGCACATCATCAACATCGTTGAAAGAAATATTTGAAATTGCAAAAGTCTTGTTAACATTGACGTTTTTTGGAGCCGCAAATGCCGAAGGAGCAAATGCTGTTGTGGCCATGAGCGCTGATACGGTCAGGGCTATAAGTTTTTTTGTTTTCATACGAATCCCTCCTTAAAATAACATGCGGTTAATTGTTTACATATAAAGGATACGGTAGTTATGGTATTTATTTGTCTCCTTCTCAGTAAATAAAGATATTTATTTTTCAATGAAGCGCTGGTGAGAAGAACAGCTCCCGGACCAGTCATGATTCCGGGAGCTGCATAAAAATCAAGCTATAGTTCCTTGTCAACTATTACAGTAACAACGCCATCATCCTCATCAACGATAAGTTCAACGTCGTCTCCATCGTCTATGTCGTCAACGTCACCCATCTCATCATCATCGAAGAATACCTGAACATTGCTGTCGAAATCGAAGTTTCTTTCAGTGGAGCCGTCCATAATAGTTATCTCGTCAGAGTCGACATAAGTGACTTCACCGTCATATGTGTCGAAGTCCTCAAGATCCCTTGTTAGTTCAACTTTTATTACGTCATCATCAGAGTCGACGTATATTTTAACCCAGTCGCCTTTTATTATGTCGTCAACAGTACCGTCCTGGTCGTCGAACACGACATCCACACTTGCATCCACATCGAAGGTTCTCTCATTGCCGCCTATCAGAAGTCTAATCTCATCCTCGTCTATAGCAAGAACTCTGCCGTTATAGGTGTCGACTTCCTCAAGAGCTCTGTCTACTGTTATAGTTACAACATCTTCATCCTCGTTGACTATAAGCACTACATCGTCGCCATCTTCTATGTCGTTAACATCGCCCGTATCATAGTCATCGAAGAATACCTGAACGCCACTTGCAAAATCAAAGTTTCTTTCTGTAGAGCCATCCTGTATTGTTATTTCATCAGAGTCAACATATTCAACTTCACCATCGTATGTGTCAAAGTCCTCAAGATCCCTTGTTAGCTCTACTTTTATTACGTCATCATCAGAGTCGACGTATATTTTAACCCAGTCGCCTTTTATTATGTCGTCAACAGTACCGTCCTGGTCGTCGAATAGGATATCGACATCAGCATCTACATCAAAGGTCCTCTGATTCCCGCTGACAAGAAGAGTGAGCTCATCCTCGTCTATGGCAAGAACTCTACCAGTGAAGATGTCTTTTTCATCAAGTGCTCTGTCCACATCTATCCTTATAACCTTGTCATCATCATTCACTGTGATTTTAACGTCATCGCCTGCTTCTATGTCGCTAAGGCTTCCTTTCTTGTCGTCAAAAGTTACATAGACAGTATTTGCAAGGTCGAATGTCCTGTCATTCCCGCTGATTTCAAGTGTTATTTCGCGGTCCTGCCTGTCTATAGATACAACTTCACCTGTGAATTTTTCATAATCAGTGTCATAATCCCCGTTTTCATCTATCCTGTATAGGATTATTGCCATTTCAGCTCTTGTGACAGGCTTGTTCGGAAGGAACATTCCATTTGGATATACAGTCATAATTCCTCTGTCTATGGCTACATACACATAACCTTCGTATCCATCAGGAACATTTTCATCATTTTCAAAGTCCAAATCTGCATCCATGTTGTCCTCGGCTTCGTTTTCAAGACCGATAGCTCTGACCATGTATTTAGCAACTTCGTATCTTTTCGCTGAAGAGTTGAGATTTCTCAAATCATCTTCGTCTATTATGCCTTCTTCGAGGGCGAGGTCAACATAGCCTTCAGCCCATAGGCTTATTAGATTTTTAAATTTGAAGTTCTTTTTGCCAAGGCTTATGAGGTCGGCATAAGAGATGGCCTTGGGCTCTTCACCGGCAACTCTTAGCGCCATAATTATCGCCTCAAGCTGTGTTACAGGTTTTTTGGGCTGGAAAAAACCGTTTCCGTACCCTTTGATAAAGCCTTTTTCGGTCATTCTAAGTATCGGGTCCTTGGCCCACTTTACATCATCGTCATCAATATCATTGAATTTAGAGTTCCCAAAAGTGGATTTATTCTTGTTCTTATTGTTTGAATTATTGTTGCCTGGATCTGCATATGCGGCAAGAGCAATCGATGTTGCAATAAGCAATCCCGCGACTACAAGTGAAATAAGCTTGTTTATCTTCATAATAAAGCCCCCCTTTTATAGTGATTCTCGACTGATGAATCACAACTCAAGTTTAAATGACTGCGATAATTATATTTACCCTATAGTTATATTTACCATTTCCATATAAATTCAATCATAAAAATCCAGGTGGCCACATTCGGCTCAACTAGTTTATAATGGATATATGAGAATTTGAACATCTGGGAGGAATTTGAATTGCAAATAGGCAAACTTAGATCAGAGCAGCTTGAAGATATGATTTTCCAAAAGCTTAAGAATAAAAGGGAAGAGGTACTTATAAGACCAGGCATTGGAAGGGACTGCGCCGTTGTCGACTACGGGGAGCAACTGTGCGTTCTCAGCACAGACCCTATAACTGGCACAGCCACCAATATAGGAAAGCTGGTGGTACACATAACATGCAATGACATAGCTGCAGACGGCGTGGCGCCGCTTGGGATAATGCTCACCATAATGCTTCCGCCTGAGACTACTGAAGCCGATGTGGAGAATATAATGAATGATATTATAGCTGAGGCGGACAAGATAAATGTCGACATACTCGGAGGACATACAGAGGTAACAGATGCTGTCAACAGAGTAGTCATATCTGCAACCGGCATAGGCAAGAAGCTGAAATCCAGGCTCGAAGGGGTAAAAAAACCGGCTTCCGGAGACCTTTTGATACTGACAAAGGGCTCGGGCATTGAGGGCACGGGAATAATATGCTACGACAAGGAGGAAGAGCTTAAGCAGGCTCTTGGGGCTGAAGTTGTAGAGCAGGGCAAGCAGTTTCTCGAGAAGCTGAGTGTTGTAAGGGAAGGCGTGATTGGCGGAGAAAACGGTGCCAAGCTTATGCACGATGTTACAGAGGGAGGTTTGCTCGGAGGCGTATGGGAGATAAGCGTGCTGAGCAAGCTCGGGGTCAGGCTCTGGAAGGACAAGGTGCCGGTAAGCCCTGTTACGCAGCTTGTGTGCAGCCATTTTGGAATAGAGCCGCTCAAGCTCATGTCGAGCGGTTCAATGCTCATACTTGCAGACGAGGAAGATGCAGATAAAATACTCGGAGAACTGTCTGTTGCAGGGATTGATGCCTGGGTGATTGGAAGGCTTGAGGATGGCGAGAGAAGAGTAATAGTGGATGGAAACCTCGAGCTGGAGATAGAATCTCCCGAAAGTGACGAACTTTACAAGGTATTGAAATAATTGTTATTTTTGTTACAAAGGCTTTACAATAGGCTCGGTTTTGTTGACACCATGTTTTTGCTGGGTATATGCTTTAAAATATAGAGCAAAAACAAGGAATGGAGGTGCTGCAGTGAAAAAGAACTTTTTATGGTTTGTATCCGTAATTGTAACATATATGCTTTGTTTTACTGGTATGGCTTTTGCAGTTGGAGAGAAGACGGAAAAATTCATAATAGATGAAAAGCTTCAGAATGCATACGTAGTGGACCTGAGTATTGACGGCAAAGCAGTGAATGCCGATGTCCCGCCTATAATACTTAATGACAGGACATTGCTGCCAGTAAGAGCTGTATCGGAGGGAATAGGCTGCAATGTGACTTGGAACCAGAAGACTTCCGAAGTCACCATAGAAAGGGAATACAAGACTATAAAGCTAAAGATAGACAGTTCTGATGTATATGTGAACGGAGTCAAAAAGAAGCTTCCGGACAATGTGCCGGCAAAGATAGTCACATACAAGAATTCTGGAAGGACAATGGTGCCGGCAAGATTCGTACTTGAAGAACTTGGAGCCAGCGTTGATTGGAATTCAAAGACAAGGACACTAGCTGTGAAGAGTCCGGATAGTGCTTTTGATTTTGGGGGAGAGACTAACAGCATAAGCCTTAGCAACATCAAGTGGAGCGGCAACGAGGCTAGGATTGTGACTTCCTCAAAACCGGAGTTCAAGGACTACGTGTTGGCAGGGCCGGAAAGGCTTGTTGTAGATTTGCAGAACACAAGATTTGACATGAGCGCTTATACAAGCAATGTGAGCGAAGGCGCAGTATCCAAAATAAGAGCTTCACAATTCGGACTTGACCCTCTAGTTTCGAGAGTTGTGTTTGATCTCAATGAAGGTTCAAGCTATAAAATCACAGCTGCGAGCGACGGAATAATCATAAAATTTGAGCAAGATAAACCTGTTGTTCCGGAAATAATTGATGAAGGACAACCACTTACATACGGCATGGGTGCAGCTGCGACAAAGCTTAAGATTGCACTAGATAGCACTGTGAAGCTGCTTGACAGCGAGTACTCAAAAAGTGAAGGCAAGCTTTCACTAAAGTTTGATTCTAAGTATTTCAAAAATGAGGCGATGCAGGCTGCGATAAACGACACATATCTTAAGAAAGTTACGGTTTCAAAGGCTTCTTCCGGGTATACATATGTAAACGCGTATTTAAGCGACGGAGCCAAATATGATATTAAAAATTCAAGCACAGCCGTCGAAGTGACATTTACAAGAGAGAGAGCCGCCAAGCCGCTTATAGTCATAGATGCAGGACATGGAGGCAAGGATCCTGGTGCTGTCGGCATAGACACGAAGGTCACTGAGAAGGAGATAGTGATAGATATTGCAGGAAAGCTGCAACGGCTTCTTGAAGATGAGGGCTACAAGACTATAATGACAAGGGAAGACGACACGTTCGTTGATCTTTACAAGAGAGCTGCGATTGCAAATGAAGCCGGGGCGGACATATTCCTGAGCATACACATAAATGCAAGTACAAGCAGGAGCGTTTCAGGAATAGAAACACTCTACTACCCTTCGTCAACAAGCTCATCAGGTGAAGTCGATCTGTATGATGTTTCAGCTGGAACGGCTAGCATTTCAAAGCTCAAGCCTTCGACAGACGGCAAAGGTCTTGCCAGAACGCTGCAGGATGTGCTTATAGCCGAGATGAAAACAGCAAACAGAGGAATAGTAGAAAGGCCAAAACTTGTAGTGCTCAACCAGACTAAGATGACTGCATCGCTTGTGGAGCTTGGATTCATATCGAACTCCAACGAGGAAACACTTCTTAGAACTGACGAATACAGGCAAAGACTTGCTGATGCGCTTTTAAAGGGAATAAAAGAATACTTTTCAAATTAAATACGGAAATCCCCATGCAGCATGGGGATTTTTGATGTTTGAAGGATTGGAGAATCTAAAGTGAGCATGTTCATGACCAAGTTTTACAGGTATCTGGGGTTTGTATACATCCCGCAATATCTTAAGGAACTGGATGAAGACATAATACTCCACATATCTGATACAACTACAAATTTTTTCCAGGATGTAAAAAAGCTTGTTACGGTGCTTAAGCCCAAGTATATTGTACACACAGGAGACCTTGTGGACAACATAAAGCTGCAGTTTCTCTCTGCATCCGAAGGCAGGTACGCCCAGAGGGTCAACACTCTTCTCGAAATAATGGAGGGTTCGTGCGCCGAGAAGATATTCATATCTATTGGAAACCACGACAGCATCAATGCTGTTAAGAACCTTTCGAAAAAGTGCGAGATTATAGACGACATGGACACTATAGACATCGAGGGCATAAAGATAGCAGTAAGCCACTATCCAAGGCGAATAATGGAATACAGCGGAGATGCAAAATACTTCATGTTCGGGCACAGTCTTGAACTTAAAACTCAAATGATAGATGATAAGGTTTATCTCAACGGAATATCGAGCATAAATATTATGACAATAAAGAGCAGACAGATATACAAGCTGCCGTATCCATGCGTAGTCGACGACTGGAGAATGAAAAAGGGCAAGCTGGGATTATAGACGGGAGGAGAATATATGCTTTCGATAGTTAGGGAAGGACCAAGGATACTTGTATTAGAAACTGATTATATAGGAGAGCTGAAAAAGTTTCTGGAAGAAGGCTTTGCTGCAAAGCAGCACGAGCTAAACGAGGCTTTTGAAAGCACGGAGGAAGGCTTTTCGCTAATTTTACTTACGAACAAGGCATCGCAAAATGACTCCTGCGACATAGACGACGTAATACTAGTAACGGCTTGCGATACAGGCACTATACTGAGAGCCATCATTAATGAAAAAAAGAGCGGGATGATAAAAAACGTATTTTCGGGCCCCAGAATAATGATAATGAGGGTTTTTGGAAACGTTGAGAAGGTGGTTGGAAAAATAAGCGAGGAGTTTGGCGCGAAGCGTCTTAAGGTTCTCGACCTTTTGCTTGAATTCAAGAACAAAGGAAATGTAGTTATGTTTACTACAAAGCCATTAAACCAGAAGATGAGGCTTATCGACCTGTATGGAGACGGGCTCCTGATTGACAGGGATTATCTTGCGCTTAGCAAGAAATTCCGCATAGAGGCCCTCAAGTACCTCAACGAAGGTCTTGAAAAGATGGACTGGTATGAGATGGAGATAAGGATATACGACAGATACAGCGCGTATGATTACCACTATGAAAAGCTCATAAAGGTCCTTGAAAACCTCGAGCTAGGCCTGGTGCTTGGCGAAGCTTGGACAAAGGATTATCCGAGGATGTTCATGGCCGTTGGTGTCTACAGGCTGAGATTTTTCTCATTTCATGACCCAGAATACATAAAGAAGGTGCTTATGGGCCTTGAGTATTCAAAGGACGGCATCAGGATAGTCGACTATGACCTTTACTTCAAGAGAAAGCACATCCACTGGTCGGAGGTCATAGAAGACAACATAAGGGCAAGAAATGATCTGGGCATGAGATTCAGAGCCCAGATATACTCGAGGCTGAACGGCAGGCTCTCCAAGGAGATAGCAGAGCTTGATGAAAAGATAATGAAAACTCGCGTGGAAGATTAATAAATAAAAGGGCGCCGCAAAATTTCACTGCGGCGCCTTTTGCGTTGGTGTATAATGGTTATGTCAATAAGAAAAAAAGGAGGCGCACATGGAAAAAATAAACGCTGCAAACGAAGCTCAAAATACTGAAAATGGCGCAATAAAAATACTCATGGTCATGGCGGCGCTTTTCTGGGCCGGCGCATTCATAGCGGGCAAGCTTTCTGTAAGGGAGTTTCCCCCTATATCGCTTACTTTCTTTAGATTCCTGATTGCAAGTGCTGTAATATTTGCGATACTGGCCGTAAAGGAAAGAGACATTCGCATAAAGAGGAAGGATCTGCCTATATTCATAGCACTCGGAGCAATAGGCATGATTGGCTACCACATACTGTTTTTCATAGCGCTAAAATTCACATCTCCTGTAAATGCTGCGCTCATAGGTGCTATCAACCCTCTAGTCACGACAATCTTTTCGGTGATTTTTCTGAAGGAAAAAATAAGAATTGTTAACACACTCGCCATAATGGTTTCGCTGTCGGGCGTCGTGCTTATAGTTACAAACGGCAGCCTTGGATTTTTTGCTGATATGAGGTTCAACATAGGCGACTTGCTCATGCTTGTGGCAGTCGTGTGCTGGGCTGCATATGCTATAATTTCAAAAAAGGCTCTTGCCAAGTACAGCCCCATAAAGGTGACTTCATATGCATTCCTGGTGTGCACAATTCTGCTCCTGCCGTTCCTGCCGTTTGAGAGCCCGATGAAGTTTCTTCCAGGCACTACAATTGGCGGTTGGGCATCTGTGGTCTACATGGCCATTTTCCCGTCTGTGGGAGGATATCTGATACAGCAAATGTCCATAAAGAAAATGGGCCCAAGCAAGACATCGCTTTATGTAAACCTGGTGCCTTTGTTTTCGATGGTTCTTGCATTTTTCATACTCGGCGAAGCGATAAGCGCCGTAAAGGTTGCGGCGGCGGCACTTATAATTGGCGGGGTTTACATGAACACAAAATTCAAATAGAGCTCATGGGGTGAATTTCATATAATGAACAGAAGATATAATGCGTATTCAGACTACCTTGTTGGAAAATATGGAGAAAAGGTATACAGGCTTCCGGTGAACTTGCCACTTACCTGCCCCAACAGGGACGGCCAGGTTGGCGAGGGAGGCTGCACTTTCTGCGCCGAGGTGGGAGCAGGTTTCGAGGCTTTCGATAGCAGCGTCAGCATAAAAGACCAGCTGCTTAGTAACAAGGAGTATATTGGGAGCAAATACAAGGCAAGAAAGTTCATTGCATATTTCCAAAACTACACAAACACATACGTGGACAAGGATACTTTCAGAAACTGCCTTGAAGAGGCCTTGCTTGAGGATATAGTCGAGATAGCCATATCCACAAGACCGGATGCAATAAGCGACGAATACCTTCAGATAATGAAGGAGCTTGAGCAAAAAGGCGTAGCAATATCAATAGAGCTAGGGCTTCAGACGGTTAATTACCACACACTCAAAGCCATAAACAGGGGTCACACTCTGGCAGAGTTCATAGACGCTGTAATAAGAATCAAAAAATTCGGATTCGAGTCGTGTGCACATGTCATACTCAACCTTCCCGGAGATGAAATGCTAGATGTAATAGAGACTGCAAAGGTCATATCGGCGCTTGGAGTGGACGGCGTAAAGCTGCATTCGCTATACATTCCAAGGTGCAGCCAGATGGCTCTAGATTACGAAGGTGGGAAGCTGCAGCTTTCAAGCCTTGATGAGTACGTGAAAAGAGCTGCGACTTTCATGGGGTATCTTTCGCAGGATGTTATAATAGAGCGCCTAGTGGGAAGGGCGCCTGAAGAGGACACGCTATTTTGCAACTGGAACACATCATGGTGGAAGATAAAGGATATGATAGAGCGGTATATGGATGAAAATTACATATACCAGGGCAAGTTCTGTGACTACCTAAACGGCAAGGCTCTTAGAAGGTGGGAGTAAATTGCAGCTGAAATATAAAGGCCTCGAGCTAAGCTTGAAAAAGCTGCAGCGCGAGGCCTGTTTAAATTCAATTATTATAAAAAGTCTTCTCCAAGATATTGCTTGATCAGCTCGGGGCTGCTGTCTGGAGTAACAAGGACTTCCTTTTCTGTTTCCTCAAAGTAAACGAGCACCTCGCACTTGCCTTCGAGGAAGAATTTTTTGACTGTAAAATCAGCAACCTTTCTTATCTGGAGCTTGTTCTTCTTGCTCTTGTCGAACTCCTTTAAGAAATAATGGCCTCTTAGACCTATGACTTTAGTATACCTGTTCAATTATATGCACCGTCCTGTATAATTCTATTTTTTAGTGGCAACCTTTTTCAACACTACAGCAACCATAAGGGCTGCAAAGTAACCAACTATTATGAATTGCAAAGCATTGTTTAGTATGCTGGATAGTGTGTATTTGCCAATCTTTTGCAAGAGCATGTTATTCCAGTCCTTGAAAAGTCCCATGTCTGTAGTTTCGGCAAGATGCGGAACCAGTCCAGTAAGTATCATTGTGAAAGCCGCTAGCCAAACGATGGGCATTATGGGTTTGAGTGCGGCCTGAATAATATAGAAAGCCTTGCTCTGATTTGCGTATACCTGCTGCTTATTGGTGCCTGGCTTCTTATTTTCAGTGAGTACTTGGCTTTTATTTTTGTTTTTTTTCTTTTTCATCCAAATCGTCCTTTCAATTGCATTGTAGTTGACAATTAACACTCGCTGATAATCGTATTATACCATAAATCAACGCTTTGGTTTATAATTAAAGCATTATAAAACATCGGGAGGTAACCGTTTTGAACATGGAGAAAATAAGCGGACACAGCTACATAATACGCGGGGGGACAAATACAGGATTATACCTTTTCAAGGATAAGTCCGCGCTTTTGATAGATCCGGGACTTACAAACTCAAGGGGAAACAGGATAATAAGGTACTGCGAAGACGAGGGCATAAGGCCAAGGCACATAGTATTCACCCACGAGCACTACGACCACCACGGAGCTGCGAAGGTAATAATGAACCATTTTACGGGGGCATCGTCGTATTCGTCCGCCAAGGCAAAGCTCATAATAGAGAATCCTGAGATTTTTTCGGGTTACGTATACGGTGGAAAATCAAACAGCTTCCTGGAGGAGAGCTTCAGCCAAAAAGGAGCTGATATAAGGGTGGACAACGTGCTGGAGGCTGGTGTTATAAAGCTTGGCGACAAGAAGTTCTCTATGCATGAAATAACCGGGCACAGCCCGGGACAGCTGGGCATAATGACTGAGGACAAGGTGATCTACATTGGGGATGCCGTATTCAACATCAGCATACTCGAAAAATACAGCATTCCGTTTCTGTATGACATAGGCGCCCAGCTTGATTCGCTGCAACGGCTCCACGAGTTGGATTTCGAATATATGGTCATGGGACATGAAAAGCCGGTTCTGAACCGGGAAGAGGCCGAAGATACTCTAAAGCGCAACATAGAGGCCATAAACGAGTATATAGATCAGGCTAGGGAATTCCTGACTGGGCCAAGGAGCAGGGAGCAGTTGACAGCCGACATAATAGAGTACAATGGCATAGAGACAGGCTACAAGCAGTACTATTTCACAAGCTCCACAATTGCCTCCATAGTATCGTACCTTGCGGACAGGGGTGAAATAGACTATGAAGTGGAGTCCGGAATGCTTTTTTACTACAAAAAATAATACAAAATATCGGGGTTTAGTGATAAAATGTTCCTGTGTGCTTTTTTAAAGGAGGCGTAATATAAATGGAACTTAGGGAATGGAAGACTATTCTAACCCCATATGAATTCGCGGTCGAGGAACTTAAGGGAAAATTCAAGAACATAAGAAAAGAGCTTAAGGCCAACGGCGAATATTCGCCTATTGAGTTCGTAACAGGACGGGTAAAGAAGATTTCATCCATAATAACAAAGGCTGAAAAGCTGGATATAAGCCTTGACGAAGTCGAGGAAAAAATAGAGGACATAGCGGGCATAAGGATAATGTGCCAGTTTGTCGAAGACATATATACAGTTGTCAGTCTTATAAAAAGCAGGGAGGATATGGAGGTCCTGTACGAAAAGGACTACATAACCAACTACAAGGCTAGCGGCTACAGAAGCTACCATGTGATAATAAAGTATCCTTTTCAAACTGCAAAGGGACTTAAAAACATAATGGCCGAAATACAGATAAGAACTCTTGCAATGAACTTCTGGGCCACAATAGAGCATTCGCTCAAATATAAATACGATCACGACATACCATCTGACCTTGCGGCAAGGCTAAGCAGGGCAGGCGACGCCGCATTCCTGCTGGACCAGGAAATGAGCGAGATACGGGACATAGTAGTAAGGGCGCAGGTAATGTTCGAGATGAAGTCGATTGCAATAAAGGACATACTGGACAATATACAAGAGCTCAACAGCATGGGATTTATACAAGAAGCGGTATCTTTCCAGGAGAGATTTGACAGCATCAGCAACTTTGAAGACATCGACAGGATGTTCCTGTTTAAAAGAGAGCTCGAGGCGGCACTTGAAAAATTAAGAAAGACAAAATAGAAGATGCTCCTATTATAGGAGCACTTTTGATTTATTTTTGAATTGAGCCCACTCGCAGCCGCATAGCTTACAAATAATAATAATAAGGGGGCTGATTTTATGGCACTGTATGCTATAGGAGACCTTCATTTTGGAATGGCTGTAGACAAGCCCATGGACATATTTGGAGACGAATGGATAGAGCACAGGGGAAAGATAATTGAAAGCTGGAAATCCATGGTTACCGAAGAGGACACAGTCATAATAGCCGGCGATACATCGTGGGCAATCAACATGGAAGAGGCCATGCCTGACCTGGAAGACATAAGCCTGCTTCCGGGCAAAAAAATAATAGTCAAGGGCAACCACGACTACTGGTGGACAACGCTCAGCAAGCTCAACAGACTTTTCGAGGGCATGATATTCATACAAAACAGCTTTGCTGCATATGAGGACTATGCGGTGTGCGGAAGCAGAGGCTGGCTTTGCCCGAACGACTACTACTTCACATCAAGCGATGAAAAGATATACCGAAGGGAAATAAACAGGCTCAGGATAGCGCTCGAGGGTGCCAAGGCAGCGGGTTACAAAAAACTCATAGTCGCAACTCACTATCCTCCAACAAACGACAGACAGGACGAGTCTGAATTCACAAGGCTCTATGAGGAATTCGGCGTGGAAAAGGTGGTCTACGGACATCTGCATGGCAAAGAGGCTTTCAAGGGAGCGCTCCGGGGCGAACGAAACGGTGTCGAATACATATTTGCAGCATGCGACTATACCGGCTTTAAGCTGGTAAAGATTCTGTAATCTGGGAGGATAAAGATGAAAAAGCAAAACATAGACAAGCTTGCCCTTTTGCTCATGGGACTAAGGCAAAGGAGCGAGGACAACAGGGATTTTTTCATAGGCATGAACATAATGTTCAAATCGGGCAGGAAGGAGTTTCCAGCCACAGCTGTGCAAAAGGGAGACCGCTTCCAGCTGACATACAAGGGGAGAAAGGACAGCCTGGACTTCGAAGGCATATGCAGCCTCATACTAAAGGAGGCCGCCGATTACGACTCGCTCAATATAGAGTATGTTGAAAGAGGCACAATAATACTCATAGAAGGTGACAGCAAGGCTGTCAACATAAGGTATGCCGACAACATAGAGGACGAGGACGCTGTAGCCAAAAAGCAGGCGCAGTCGATGCTCGGTAACAGGGAATACAGAGTTAAGGTGGGTCCAGCTTCGAAGCTCCTGAAGGAGATAGGCATACTAACCCAGGAAGGCAAGATTAAAAACGACAAGATAAGAAAGTACAACCAGATAGACCACTTCGTGGAGCTAATAGACGACATAATAAAGAGCTTCGAGCACAAGGAGACGATAAACATCATTGACTGCGCATGTGGCAAATCTTATCTCAGCTTTGTGCTCAATTTTTATATCAAGGATGTGCTCAAGAAGAACTGTCACTTCATAGGTATAGACAACTCCGAGAATGTAATAGAATCGTCAAGGAAGATGGCCGAAAATCTCGGCTACAAGAACATGGAGTTCATAACCGAGGATCTCGTGTCATACACAGCGGATCGCCGTATAGACATGGTAATAAGCCTGCATGCGTGCGATATCGCAACCGATATGGCGATAGCGCTTGGAGTAAGGGCAAATGCGGATGCCATAGTAGCAGTGCCATGCTGTCACAAGGAGCTTTTGGAGCAATACTCATTTGAAGCTCTAGCACCTATACTAAAGCATGGCGTGTTCAAGGCCAGGATGGCAGACCTTATAACAGACGGGCTCAGGGCCCTCCTGCTCGAAGGGCACGGCTATGAGGTGTCAGCTATTGAGTATATATCGCCTCTGGATACTCCGAAGAATCTCATGATAAGGGCAGTAAAGAAAGAGGAGAGAAACCAACAGGCCATGGAGAACTACACATTACTCAAGGGTATGCTCAGCGTTGATCCAACACTTGAAAAGTTAATATACTAATTTTTTCGAATGACTACAGTCTTCATAGGTGAAGTTTCACCTGTAAGGATTGTGATGCAGCTTTCAGACACGCTAAAGAGGGCGGCAAGGTATCCCATGATTTCCTTGTTGCCCTTTCCCTTTTCCGGGGCTGACTTTATATTGAGCTTGAGGGTTCCGTCAGAGAGCTCCTTTTTGAACTCGGTTTTAGACATCTTAGGGGTCACTTTTATCCTGAGGCTCACGCTGCCATTTGACTCGAGCTCAGACATGTATTTTTCCATAAAATCCAAAAATATCAGCTCCTTATAATATTGATTTAAATAGTTGTTGTATTTTAGGAAAAAGTATACAATAATAGTATAGAGAAAAAGGAGTGAGGGGTAAAGCATGAAAAGGCTCAATATATGCGTTGACATAGATGGAACCATAACAGACCCATACTGCTATCTGGAGTATTTTAACAGCTATTTCGACAAGAAAATAAAGCCTACAGACTTTTCACACCACAGGCTTGATATAGTATATGAAGTCACACGCGACGAGATGACCAGATTCTACATGGAAGAGGGCAGGAGGATGCACCTTGAAGCAACAGTCCAGCCTGATGCCAGAGAGATATTGTGGGAGATGTACAAGAATCACAACATATATTTTGTAACGGCAAGGTATAAGGAGATGGAGGGCACCACGCTCGAGTGGATACAGCTCAACCAGCTTCCGCCCGCCAGGTTATACTCGCTTGGAAGCCACTACAAGGTGGATGCCGCCAAAGAGCTGTGCTGTGACGTTTTCCTTGAGGACAATCCAGAGAATGCTCAGCAACTTGCAGAAAATGGCATAAACGTGCTGCTTGTGGATACTAACTACAACCAGGAGCTTCAGATGAACAGGGTCACGAGAGTGCACAGCTGGAACGAAATCAAGGGGCTTGTGGACATGATGGCTGAGAGGTAAACCAGGAGGAATAAAATGATAAAAGTATCTTTTATGAACAAGAACAACGGCAAAACTGTCATAAAGAGCATGGATATAGAACAGGATCTCAGGGAAAGTGCAGATTTTGAATACGTAAATGACATATCCAACTCGATAAGTCAGAAGAACATCATGGTGTTCGACTGCAAACTCGACGAGACAATATTCAACATCGAAGATCCAGACGATGATTTCTTCGAAGAGTTTGGAACGGATGCAGAATACTTCCAGGTGGTGTTTGACGACATAAAGCTGTATATAGCCGACATGTGCCAGGATATAGAGCATGATCTGAGGGAAGAATACAGATTCGAAAAAATAAGGGTAAGTGCCGAAATATACGACGTGGACGAGACTATTACGGATGTGAAATTCGTGCTTGTAATATCATTCATGGACGCTCCAAGAAAGCAGCAGGCGGACCTTACTAGAGTAGTCGCAAAAAGACAGCTCCAGGGTTCTTCGAAATACTTTAACTAAACAACTAAGCTGAATGAAACAAAAACAAAGAGTGCCCGAGGGCACTCTTTTTCAGTAATCGCATAATGCGATTATATTCTGTTTGAGCAGTTGAATACGTTCTTTATCTTGTGCTGAACAACCTGCTTTATTGCATCCCTTCCAGGACCAAGGTATTTTCTTGGGTCGAATTCATTTGGATTCTCAGCAAGGCACTTTCTTATTGCTGCTGTCATTGCAAGCCTAAGGTCAGTATCGACGTTTATCTTGCACACCCCAAGCTTTGAAGCCTGAGCCAGCATGTCTTCAGGAACTCCCTTTGCGCCCGGTATGCTTCCGCCGAAAGCGTTGCACATTGCAACGTATTCTTCAAGCACTGAAGACGCTCCGTGAAGCACTAGAGGATACCCAGGAAGAAGGTTGCTTATCTTTTCAAGTCTTTCAAAATCAAGCTTAGGCTCGCCTTTGAACTTGTAAGCTCCGTGGCTTGTGCCTATAGCTATTGCAAGGGAGTCAACGCCTGTTCTCTCAACGAACTCCACAGCTTGGTCAGGATCTGTGTAGGTTGCGTCCTCTGCCTTAACCTTGACGTCGTCCTCAACACCGGCAAGCTTTCCAAGTTCAGCTTCAACTGAAACTCCCTTGGCATGAGCGTATTCGACAACCTGCTTAGTTATTCTTATGTTCTCCTCGAAAGAAAGCGCAGAGCCGTCGAACATTACAGAAGAGAAACCGTCGTCTATGCACTGCTTGCATATATCAAAGCTTTCGCCGTGGTCAAGGTGAAGCGCTATAGGAAGGTCAGTGTCTTCAATTGCAGCCTCGACAAGCTTTCGAAGGTATATAGGATTGGCATATTTTCTTGCGCCTGCAGACACCTGGAGTATTAGTGGAGACTTCTCCTCGTGTGCAGCCGCAACAATGCCCTGTATTATCTCCATGTTGTTTACGTTGAAGGCTCCTATGGCATACTTGCCTTCGTAGGCCTTCTTGAACATTTCCGCGGTATTGACTAATGGCATTTTGTAAATCCTCCCTTTATATGTAATTAATATAGTTGATTCAATTAGAATAGCTCAGAATATGACACTTAATAACCACATATATTATATACCATTTTAGAGCCTTTTGCATTCAGCAAATAGCATATTGTTAGCAACTTAGGGATTCAAAATTTGTAATGGTTGTAAATGATATTTAATTTAAAGTATAATAGTATTTGCAAACAACTGACAAGAACGGAGGCGACATCATGCCGCAAATAATTATAAGAGGAATACAGCCGGAAGAGGTCTGCAAGGTGAGCCAGAAGCTGATAGACAAGCTGACACAGGCTGTGGAATGTCCCAGAGACTACTTTGAAATAGAATGCATCAGCTCGGTTAAGGTAACAAATGGCATTATAGAGCAGCCATATCCCTTTGTGGAGGTTGCCTGGTTCGACAGGGGCCAGAAGCTTCAGGACGAGGTTGCAAAGACAATTACAGAAGTCCTCATGGAAGGGCTGGGCATAGAAAGCATGGACCTGGCATTCAAGGTATACGAGAAGGAAAAGTATTACGAAAACGGAGAGCATTTTTAATGGCAAAAGGGATGAGACTCGACAAGCTGCTTTCGAATCTTGGATACGGGAGCAGAAAGGATATAAAGCTGGCGCTTAAGTCTAGAATAGTCAAGGTAAACGGAGAGCTTGAAAAGGACCCGGCAAGGCATGTAGATCCAGAAAAGGACGTCGTCGAATATAACGGTGAGAGGATAGAGTACAGGGAATTCATATACCTCATGCTCAACAAGCCGGACGGCTACGTAAGCGCCACGTTCGACAACAGGGACAAAACGGTACTTGACCTGATAGACGGCGAATACCTGGTATTCGAACCTTTTCCGGTAGGCAGGCTAGACAAGGACACAGAGGGACTGCTTGTGCTGACAAATGACGGAGCGCTCGCGCATAGGGTGCTATCGCCAAAAAAACATGTAAAAAAGAGATACTTCGCACTTGTAGAAGGCGAGGTAACAAGCGATGACATAGAGGCCTTCTCAGAGGGTGTGGAGCTTGAAGATGGCTACAAAACACTGCCTTCCCAGCTGGAAATACTTGAAAGCGGCGAAACGTCGCGGATTGAGCTTACAATATACGAGGGCAAGTTCCACCAGGTCAAGAGGATGTTCGAGGCGGTAGGCAAGAAGGTGACGTACCTCAAGAGGCTTTCGATGGGGAATCTCAGGCTGGACGAAAGCTTGGGGCTTGGGGAATACAGGGAGCTGACAGGAGAAGAATTGCTAATGCTTGAAGAGGAGAGGTGATTATGATGAAGGAGTTTATACTTGATGTTCACTGCCACACAATAGCAAGCGGCCATGCATACAGCACTGTGCACGACATAGCAAGGGAAGCTGCGAAAAAGGGTATAAAGTTATTTGCTTTGACCGATCACGGGCCGGAGATGCCGGGAGCGCCTCACCTTTACCATATAAAGAACCAGAGAGTAATACCAAGAATAATAGACGGAGTAATAGTTCTAAGAGGCGTAGAAGCCAATATAATGGACTACGACGGCGAGCTTGACATGAGGGATTCAGACCTCAAGGAGCTCGATATCGTCATAGCAAGCCTTCATCACATATGTATAGATCCTGGAACCAGGGATGAAAACACAAATGCAATTATTAAGGCCATGGAAAACAGAAATGTCGACATAGTGGGACACATAGGAAACCCAATGTTTCCAATAGATGAGGAGAAGGTTGTAAAGGCCGCGAAGAAGAACAACGTTCTCATCGAGATAAATAACAGCTCGTTTGGACCATCCAGGAAGGGCAGCAAGGAGAACTGCAGCCTTATAGCCAGCCTTGCCAGGGATAACGGGAATATGGTTGTGCTTGGCTCCGACTGTCATATAGCATTTGATGTAGGTAATTTCGAGTATGCGGGCAAGCTCCTCCATGATATAGGAATGCAAAAGGAGCAGATAATAAACACGAGCGTAGACAGGCTCATAGATTTCCTGGAAAGCAAGGGTAAGACGACCATAGAAGACATAAAGGAGCTTAGGAAGAAAAGCTTCATATAGAGTTATAAAACACAATTTAGATTACAGAAACTGCCGCCCGTTCGGGCGGCATATTTGCGATTAGCAGCCGGGAGGAAATTTAGTGAAAAGAAAAGATATAATAGAGCTTACAATAGAGGGTATGGAGTTTGGGGGAAGGTCATACGCCATATCAGAAGACAGAAAAGTGGAGCTTAAGGGCGGAATAACAGGCCAAAGAATCAGCGCAAGAGTCAAGAAAGCCAGAAAGAACAAAGCCGAGGCCAGCATATTAGGCGTTATAGAAAAATCACCGCTTGAGACAGCGCTTACATGCCCTCATTTTGGAGACTGCGGAGGCTGCATGTACCTTTCGCTTCCATATGAAGAGCAAGCAAGACTTAAAGAGGAAATGGTCTACAGACTCTTTGAAGAGGCGGGCATCTCAGGTTTTGAGGCCTTCCCCATTCAGTTAAGCCCATCGGCCTACGCCTACAGGAACAAGATGGAGTATACATTTGGTGACAATGAAAAGAACGGCCCTACAATGCTTGGCATGCACAAGAAGGGAAGGTCCTTTGATATAGTCACGGTAGATGAGTGCATGATAGTCAGTGAAGATTTCAACAGGATACTCTCAGCCACACTTGAGTATTTCAAGAGTTTGGGAATACCCCACTACAACAAGAAGGCCCATGAAGGCTACCTCAGGTTCTTCATAATAAGAAGAGGCGAAAACACCGGAGAACTTATGGTCAACCTGGTTACATCATCGCAGTTGGATCCGGACCTTTCAGGCTATGTGGACATGCTCCTTTCTCTGAATCTTGAATCAAATATAGTCAGCATACTCAACACAATAGACGACAACCTGGCGGATGCGGTAAAGTGTGAGGAGCTAAGAGTGCTGCACGGCAGGGACCACATATTTGAAGAAGTACTGGGACTCAGATTCAAGATATCGCCTTTCTCATTCTTCCAGACGAACACAAAGGGCGCAGAAAAGCTGTATTCAATAGCCAGAGAATTCGCAGGAGAGTCAAAGGGCAGGACAATATTCGACCTCTACAGCGGAACAGGCACAATAGGCCAGATACTCTCAAAGGAAGCTACGAAGGTAATAGGAATAGAGCTTGTGGGCGAGGCGGTAGACGCCGCAAACGAGAACACCAGGCTCAACGGCATATCAAACTGCACCTTCATAGCAGGAGACGTGGGCGAGAAGGTAAGAGAGCTGGAGGAAAAGCCAGACATAATAGTAATAGACCCTCCTAGAATGGGAGCCACACAAAAGGCGATAGCCGACATAATAACCTTCGGGGCAAGGGACATTGTATACATCTCCTGCAACCCGAAGACACTGATAGACAACCTGCTGCAGCTCCAGGAAGCAGGCTACAAGATAGAAAAAGTAATGCCAGTAGACATGTTCCCGCATACCCCGCATTGCGAGACGGTATGTCTGTTAACCCCAAAATAAGCTAAACAGCTAAAATTGAGCAGGAAAACTAAAATGATATACAACAATATAAAAAAAGCTAAATTTATCAGCAGGCCAAATAGATTTATTGCGAATATTGAAATAGATGGAAAGCTTGAATTATGCCATGTTAAAAATACCGGGCGATGTAAGGAATTATTAACTCAGGGCGCTGAGATTAATGTTCAAGAATGTGATTCCAGCAACCGGAAGACAAAATACGATCTGATATCTGTTTACAAAGGTGAAAGATTGATTAACATGGATAGTCAGGCACCCAATAAAGTTTTTCATGAATTTTTATCAATGTTAGGGCGAGAATACCTTCATCCTCTTAGGTGGGGGATGAATCGCCTAATGTTTTTAAGTTGTGTTTTTTGTGTCTGTTCAAGGGTATACATATAATAGCAGCAATCAGCCTTATATGTCACACAAGGAGTTGAAAAGCAATGCTAGTTAGCAAAGCGTACAAGTTCCGCATATATCCGAATAGCCAGCAAAGAAAGCTGATAGCCAAAACAATAGGCTGTAGCCGCTTTGTATTCAACCACTTCCTGAATGCTTGGAATAACGAATACAGACAAACAGGCAAGGGATTGACATATAATTCTTGCTCGGCACAAATGACCCAACTCAAGAAAGAGCTTGTTTGGCTCAAGGAAGTGGACAGCATAGCTCTACAATCTTCCCTGAGGAATCTTGGCGATGCTTTCGACCGTTTCTTCAAGAAGCAAAATGACGCTCCACGTTTCAAATCCAAAAGAAACAAAGTGCAGTCGTATACTACAAAATTTACCAATGGCAATATAGCTATAGCAGACAACAAAATCAAACTGCCTAAGCTTGGTCTAATCAAATTTGCTAAGTCTAAAGAAATAACTGGCAGGATTCTAAGTGCCACTATAAGGCGTAATCCATCCGGCAAATATTTTGTATCTGTGCTTGTCGAAGCAAAGGTGCAAGAGCTGCCTAAGTCGAATTCTTCATGCGGGATAGACGTAGGGTTGAAAGATTTCGCCATACTTTCAGATGGCACAGCATACGAGAATCCCAAGTTTTTCAGAACGCTTGAAGCAAAGCTTGCAAGAGAGCAACGCATACTGTCAAGGCGTATCAAGTTCTCAAACAACTGGCACAAGCAAAGAATCAAGGTTGCCAGAATACACGAGCATATAGCCAATGCAAGAGCAGATTACCTGCACAAAATCTCCACAGAGATAGTCAAAAACCACGACATCATCGGCATTGAGGATTTGCAGGTATCCAATATGCTCAAAAACGGCAAGCTAGCGAAAGCCATATCCGAGGTATCATGGTCGGAGTTCAGGACAATGCTTGAATACAAGGCCAACTGGTACGGCAAGCAGGTCGTCATCGTAGCTAAGAACTTCGCCTCAAGCCAATTGTGTTCTAATTGCGGTTGCAAAAACAAAGACGTTAAAAATCTCTCTGTCAGAGAGTGGACTTGTCCAGAATGCGGAGCAAACCACGACAGAGATATTAACGCAAGCATAAATCTTAAAAACGAAGCCCTAAGGCTTCTAACCGTAGGAACTACGGGGTTAGCCTAATAACAAACTGCTCGGTAGATCGGTGTTCTTAGGAATCCGTACACCTCTAAGCGTTAGCGTAGGTGGCGGTAGTTCAATTTGAAACAGATGACAGAAAAATATTTGTGGAAGTTAAAGGCGTGACATTAGAAGAAGCTGGAGTTGTCAAGTTTCCTGATGCGCCTACAGAAAGAGGTCTTAAGCATTTAAATGAACTTGCCGAATGTATTTCTGACGGTTATGAAGCGTATATATGCTTTATAATCCAAATGAAGGATGTGCTGTATTTTACTCCTAATTATACGATTCATAAGGAATTCGGAGAAACATTGAAGGATGTGAATAGAAGAGGTGTCAATATTGTTGCTTTAGACTGCGAAGTGACAGATGACAGCCTGACATATAGAAATATGGTTGATGTGTATTTGATCTGATGACAATATTAGATATAAGAGCAAAACAAATATGATTCTTTTTCAGCATGAAAAAGTGATGTCTGGATTAAACCAAACATCACTTTTTTTAGTGTTTATTTACGGGAGACTAGAAAGTTACGTCTGTACCGTAGTAAGCAGCTTCGAATAGCTGTTTCATCTCTTCTACAGATATGTCTCTTGGGTTAGTGCCTGTACAAGGATCTCCCACTGCGTTTTTAGATATTTCATCAAGGCTTGACTTGAAGAAGTCTTCTGCTATGCCAAACTCCTTAAGTGTGTGAGGCATGTTCATAGAAGTTCTGAAGTCCTTTACAAGCTGCACAAGAGATGCAACAAGCTCATCAGTTGTAGTTCCAGAAAGACCAAGTCTTCTTGCTATGTCGGCGTACTCAGCTCCAGCTGCCTTAGAGTTGAACTGAATTGCATATGAAAGGTATATTGCATTGGCGCAGCCGTGAGGTATGTCGAATATCTTGCCTGTCTTGTGAGCCATTGAGTGAACTATTCCAAGTATGGCATTAGAGAATGACATTCCTGCAAGGCACTGAGCTATGTGCATGTCCTTTCTGGCCTGGTCTGCCCCTTTGTAAGAGTCAACAAGGCTTGCCACAGTCATTTCTATTGATTTCATCGCAAGTGAATCAGTTATTGGATTTCTAGCCTTTGAAACATAGGCTTCGAATGCATGTGTAAGAGCATCCATACCTGTATTTGCAACAAGTGACGGAGTCATACTTTGAACAAGTCCAGTGTCAACTATTGCAACATCTGGAGTTATGTTGTAGTCGGCGATAGGATACTTTACGCCTGTCTCGTGATTAGTTATTACTGAAAACGAAGTAACCTCAGTTCCAGTACCGCTTGTAGTAGGTATTGCTATGAATCTTGCCTTCTTTCTAAGCTCAGGCAGGTTGAAAGGCTTTGCAGCCTCCTCGAATGTGAATTCAGGATACTCGTAGAATATCCACATGGCCTTGGCCGCATCTATAGGAGAGCCTCCGCCTATTCCAACTACAAGATCAGGATTGAACTCTCTCATAGCCTGCGCACCTGACATTACAGTTGCAACTGAAGGATCGTTTTCAACTCCTGAAAATATTGAAGTTTCTATGTTTGCTTCCTTAAGAAGCGACTGAATCTTTGGAACAGTACCATCCTGTATAAGTCTTTCAGAACCTATAACAAGCATGGCCTTGCTTCCGCCTACCGACTTTAGATGCTCTATGGCATTCTCACCGAAATAAACGTCTCTTGGAATTGTAAATCTTTGCATATCTATGTCCTCCTTAGAAAATTAATAATTGTTTTAGTTTTTTAGGATGTCCCCAGGCACATTCTTAGTATAAAACCATCGATCCATTAAAAAAAGAAGGCACTTTTTGGTGATTCAGTTTCAAAAAGGTAGGAAATATGCAGCGGGTTCACATTGAGATTTTAATTTTTTTTTAGCGCTGTTTGAATATAGGAGCAAAAGACAGGATCATTCAAAATACTATAGAGTGTTTACAGGGTATTGGATTAAGGTAGAAAAATAACAAGATGGAAACTATAGCTCATAATAGCTAAAAAATAGTTATAAGGTCGCCTGCTAGTTGATTCAAACTATAGTGGAAGGATATTTATTATGACAGAGAAAAAGCAAGAGCGTGAGCAAGATATTGAAAGAAAAGAAGAGCTTATTGCTCCATGTGGGATGAACTGCGCTTTATGCATTTCTTATCAATTCAAAGAAAAGGACTTGAATAAACAAGGCTTTCACAGGACATATTGCTGCGGCTGTATAAAGAGGGGTAAAAACTGCACACACATGGGAGATAAGTGCGAGCTGCTGGGAAAAGGGAAGGTTCGATTCTGCTTTGAGTGTGAAGCATATCCCTGTAAGCTATTGAAGGCTCTGGATAAGAGATACCGCACAAAATACCACATGAGCATGATTGAAAACCTGGACTTCATCAAAGAAAAAGGAATTGAAGAATTCCTAAAAAAGGAAGAAGCCGAGTGGAAATGCCCGGAGTGCGGTGGAACAATCTGCTGCCACAATGGACTGTGTCTGAACTGCAATCTGGAAACTTTTTTGCATAATAAAAAATATCGCTGGAATGAGGAGGAATTTCAAATGCCAAGAAAAGCCGTTAGTGCAGCTGGAGCTGCAACTGTTGGACCATACTCACATGCAATTGAATCAGGAGATTTAATTTTTTTATCTGGGCAGACACCGATAGACTCACAAACTGGAAAGCTTGTGGAGGGTGATATTGTTGAACAGACAAAGCAATGTTTTAAGAATATTTTCAGTGTATTGGAAGCAGCAGGGTTAACCTCTGACAATGTTGAAAAAGTAAATGTATTTTTAATTGATATTAATGATTTTACAAAAATGAACGAAATATATTCAAAACAATTTTCTGAACCATATCCTGCTCGTACAACTATAGGAGTAGCATCGCTGCCTCTAGGTGCTAAAATTGAGATAGAAATGATAGCAAGAAGAAAATAATTGAATAACTGCCCCAGACTAACCGAAAGAGTGCTTGACACATACAGGTTAGTTTTTTTATTATGCTGTATTGACGGATTCCACTGCGCTCTCTGAGAAAGAGTGCTTGACACATACAGGTTAGTTTTTTTATTGGATAAATGTTATAGCCTCCCAAATTAAAGAATTATTCCTGTGTGTTTCATACGCCAAGTTAAATGATATTTATTCAATTTAATATTGATGTATTTGCGCTTTACGCACTTATATATAAATATTATACTGAAGCCAAAGAACTAAAGATGATTAATCAACATATGGCTTATTGTTTGACGTGATGAAGCAATACTAGAAAAATTGAGGGAGGATTCTTAAAATGAACACTGGAAAACAACTTTTTAACACAAGTGCAATTCATGCTGGAAGCGAACACTGTCCGGTAACCGGGGCACATATTGCACCAATATATCGTACTTCTACTTTTGTGATGAAAGACGTGGAGGAAGCGATTGCAGCAGGTTATGGCGACCCGGAAGGAAAATACTACGCCTATACGAGATACGGGAACCCAACAATCCATGCAGTACAGCGAAAAATTGCCGCATTAGAGAATGCAGAAGCAGCTCTAATGGCCGCTTCTGGGATGGGAGCAATTACAACAGCGCTATTAGCTGTCCTTAATACAGGCGATCATATTGTTGCCTCAGATACAGTTTATGGCGGTACGTTTGGTTTCATGAAGAAAATTCTTCCGCGTTTTGGCATTGAAGTAACTATGGTTCGTGTTACTGGAGATCAAGTTGAAAATATAAGAAACGCCATGAAACCAAATACAAAAATTGTTTATATTGAAACACCATGCAATCCAACGCTTGCAATCACAGATTTAAAGAGAGCTGCAGAAATCGCTCATGAATGTGGTTCATTATTGTATGTGGATAACACTTTTGCAACTCCATATCTTCAACAGCCTATTTCTCTCGGTGCAGACATTGTTTTGCATTCAACAACTAAATATTTGAATGGACATGGCGACATGATAGGCGGAGCCATTGTGGGGAAAAGAGAATTAATTCATAAATTTGATAGTGATTATATGAAGTGGATTGGCGGGATTATGTCCCCGGCAGATGCGGCAGGGCTTTCTAAGGGGATAAAAACTCTTGGTGTTAGAATGGATGTTCATTGTTCTAATGCAAGGAAGATAGCCGATTTCTTGGAAAACCACAATATGGTTGAAAAAGTGTTATACCCGGGTATTGAATCCCACCCTGGTCATGAGATCGCTAAAAAGCAGATGAAGGATTTTGGTGGAATGATGAGTTTTAATGTCCGTGGTGGATTTGAAGCAGGAAAACTCCTCATGGATAGCGTGAAATTGTTTAGTTTGGCGACTTCTCTAGGGAATGTGGATTCTCTTATACAGCACTCCGCATCAATGAGCCATGCTTCAATGAGTAAAGAAGAGCGTGAAGCGGTGGGCATAGCAGATGGGCAGGTAAGGCTATCAATAGGAATTGAAGATGTTGAGGACATCATATATGACTTAGACCAAGCATTGCACAATGTCAAAAGTCAGATGAATCTGTAAATCATTTTAAAGGAAAAGGCTTATTAGTACAGAAAAGGAGGTTGTTGATATGGGGAGTTTCACTTATAAAGATACCTATATAGAGGACGGCAATAAGGTTCTAGAGGTCAATGTGCTGCCAGAAAAGTATTGCAATTTTGATTGCATATTTTGTCCTATCGGGCGATCACCGAAAAAAGTAGATACACAGATGACTTTTGACGGATTTCAAGAATCGATGCAAGATTTGGATAACATGATTGAAAAGACAAAGCCAGAATTGATTTTTATCAATTCGAAAGGTGAAGCTTTTGTAAACGATAGAATCGCTGAAATTGTCAGCTTTATAAAATCAAAAGGTCTACCTGTAAGATTGCTTACAAATGGGTACTTGTTGGGAAATGCGTCATGTAGAGAAATCGCCAATGTTTGTGATGAGGTAATCGGTGAGATAAAAGTGATTACGGAAGAAGACTTTCAAAAGGTTCAGAGGCCAATTGAAGGATATACATTGGAAGAATATATTTCCAACATGGTTTCATTCAACAAGCAATATACAGGCAAATTCATTTTCGAAATTACGATTGTGAAGGGATGCAACGACGATGAAGTATCGGTACAGAAGTTAAAAGAGATTATTAAGCTCCTTTCGCCAAGTAAGGTCATTGTTGTGCGAATGGAAGATGAACCGTTTAAGAAAAAGCTTGGTATCTCAGATGAAAGATATGCGGAAATCACAAAAATCCTACTCAATAAATAAAAATGAAACGGATTTCCAAAGTGCTTGGCACAGGCATGGGAACAATTACAAGAGCTTTACTATAGAATTAGAATAAATCACGTGGCTCTAGAGAAAAGCTAGAGTCACGTGATCATGCCAATCGTTTTATAGATTAGAGCAATGTCCATCTACTGACTAAGTTATATTATTTTTGACATGGTCGAGAATATGATTGAACAATTTTTTGGCAGCAGGTGAAAGCAGCTGCTTTTGCTGAGTAATGAGTCCAATGGTTCTATATTCATTAGGCTCCAATGGATAGATTTTAATATCGTAAGATACTTTTTTAAGAATTAATTCTGGCACAACGCTTATACCTAATCCGCTTTCAACAATTGCAAGAATGGATTGATCGTCGTCAATAAAGAATTCAGGTTGTATTGTGAGGTTGTATTTTTTTATAAAAGATATGGTATCTGCGTTATACCCCTCGCGTTGCAAGACAAAAGTTTGATTTTGAATATCGTCAATAGTAACAAATTCAGGATGCTTTGATTTAAAATTTTTTGGTGTAATGCAGAGTAAGCGATCCTCGAAAAGTGGAGTTGCTATAAGATCTTCACTTACTGGCAAGCTTGCAAAACCGATATCTACTATTCCGACACTTGTCCAATGAATTACGTCTTCGTAGTCACCCTGCATAATGTGAATGTTTATATTGGGATACAATTGTCTAAAGGATTTTATGATGTCGGGAATCCAATTGCTGCATACGCTGCTGAAAGTACCTATTACTACAGTTCCTTGTTCAAGTCCATTGATCTGAGCAGCCAATTGCTGCAGCTGTTCTTCTGCATTCAAAACTGATCTGATAGACGCAATTACGCTTTCGCCTTCCCGAGTAAGTCGAACACCTTTTCTGCTGCGGACAAAAAGCCGGAAACCAAGAGTTTTTTCTAAGGTAGCAATAGATCTGCTTACAGCGGATGGTGTTAAGTTGATGCTTTCGGCAGCACGTATAAAACTCTGATGTTTTGCTACTGCATCGAAAATTTTGTATGAATATAGTGACATAATAAATACCCTCACCTAAATATATTTTTTAAAAGCGATCCCATAAGCTATATCTGCAATACTTTTGTTGGTGTTTACCAGCGGTTCGATGCTTTTATTTACTCTGAAGTTTAAGATATACTGAAATAAGCTTTGATCTACACGATTTTTGAAAAAACGGCAGCATTCGCTCCTGCTTAAATTGATATGATCTGATAAAAACATGAGTAACCGGATTACATATAAGTATTATACTTCTGAAATATAATATTAGCAAAAGAGAAGCGGCGTGAAAATTGTGACATTATTTTATAACTGCTAAAGATTAATGAGTGGGTATTAGACATTGACTTAATCATAAATACTGTCGTAATATATGAATACAAACAAAATCTTAATATTATAAAGTTTTATAGGGTTCCGCGGTATGCAATTTATTACTGGTCTGGTCCAAGATAAAACGCACAGAATACTGTGTTCACGGAAGGATAAAAGCCTGGGAGATATTTTATATATTACCCACGGCTTTTTTTGTTTTAAAAATTATTGGAGGTGGACTATGAAGTGGTTTGAACTTATCATCGCAGGGATATTTGAGGTCGGATGGGCTTTAAGCTTGAAATACTCACAAGGATTTACGAAGCCTTTACCCAGCATAATCACAATAGCAGGTATGACAGCAAGTTTCTATTTACTATCATTAGCTTTAAAGAGCATCCCGCTAGGGACGGCCTATGCGATTTGGACAGGAATAGGCACTCTTGGTACTGTGATTTTAGGAATAACGCTATTTAAAGAGCCTATAGATGCAATCAGAATAATTTGCATTATGCTCATATTAATTGGAATAATTGGGCTGAAGATGATTTCGCCTCACTAAATTACCTATCAGAGACATGAAAAATCCAGATGTCGTTTTCCTGAATAATATGTTCTGTTTAGAGCTATATAAAAAATTAAATATGGATTAAAGGTTTACGCTCAAAATGTTTTATGCTATATTAACCTACATGCAAAATATAATTAATCGCCGGAAAATGTGATTATCACATTGTATTCTTATCATTGATAATGTGCCGGTGGATTAAGCACAACGAGGTGAAAAATTTGAACGAAAAAACTAAAGCATTAAAAGCGGCATTTCCTCATACAATCCCTGTATTTACCGGATTTATTTTCTTAGGCTTCGCCTACGGCATACTGATGAGCAGCAAGGGATACGGCATTGGCTGGAGTGTGTTGTTCAGCTTGGTAGCATTTGCGGGCTCGGCCCAATACGTAGCCATAAGCTTTCTTACATCAGTTTTCAATCCTGTTTACGCACTGCTTATGACGTTAATGGTTAATGCCCGCCATTTATTTTACGGAATTTCAATGCTGGACAAGTATAGGGAGACAGGCAGGCTAAAGCCATACCTTATTTTTGGCATGTGCGATGAAACATTTTCAATCACTTGTTCAACTGAGCCGCCTGAAGGCGTAGACCGAAGCTGGTTTATGTTATTCATAACTCTCCTAAACCACAGCTACTGGGTTATGGGCTCGGCTCTTGGAGGATTGCTTGGTTCTATGATTTCTTTCAATACTAAGGGTCTGGATTTTGTGCTTACAGCTCTTTTTGTAGTAATTTTTGTAGGCCAGTGGAAATCTCAAAAGGACCACAAGCCGGCAATAATAGGTGTTGTGTGTTCATTGGCTTGCCTTTTAGTTTTCGGGCAAGGCAATTTCATTATCCCTTCTATGCTTGCAATACTTGCTGTGCTTACGATGTCTAGGAAAAGAGAAGAAAAATATGATTGCGACAGAGAATTGCTAGAGGAGGGAGCATAATGACTTTAACACCTGTTCAGACCCTTATTACTATAGGTGTGGTGACTATAGGGACAATGATAACAAGGTTTTTGCCCTTTGCAGTATTCAAGAATGCAAATTCAAACAGTTCATATATAAGTTATCTAGGTCAGGTATTGCCTTATTCCGCAATAGGCTTGCTGGTTGTGTATTGCCTCAAGGGCGTTGATCTAAGCGGACCGACCCACGGACTTCCGGAGGCGATAGCCGTCATTTTCGTAGCGGCGCTTCATTATTTCAAGGAGAATGCGCTCCTTAGCATAGGAGCAGGCACTGTTCTCTATATGGTGCTTGTTCAGGCTGTTTTTATTTAAAAAGAGAAGTTTTTCAGGCTTATAAAGGCTTCTAACAGTAAAATAGCAAAAGGGCATGCCATGAAGGCAAGGCCCTTTTTGGTTTTTTGGTCTTGGAAGCACTAAAGAATATTATCGCTTAGATTGAGGCAATTGTGGAGTTTCTAAGAATGGTTAGTCATTGTAATTTGTCTATTTTATCTAAGTACTTGGCCATATCGAATTTTCTATCCAAGCCTTTAGAATTCATATACCTTACAGTTCCAAATATTTCTCGCTCCTTCCAAGGCCTGTCATGCTTTCCGAAACACCATGCTACCCCTGCAAAACTATTAGGGTCTCTACCATCAAGACAATATTTGTTGTTGAGATATAGGGCTTTTTCAAAGGCATCCTCAGAGGTTGCGCTCCATTCCAGTATTTTCTTGCCCCAGTACATTCTCATATAACCATGCATTTTTCCTGTCAGCAGCATCTCTTTTTGTGCGGTATTCCAATACAAGTCATGGGTCATGGCCTGTTCCAATTCTGCAAGAGTATATAAATATTCCCTATCATCCGCTTCATGCTTTTCAAGAGTTGACTTGGCCCAGGAGGGTATTGATCTGTAGGAATCGTACTTTAAATTATAATAAACGAAATTCACACCTAATTCCCTTCTGACAATCAGTTCTTCAAGAAAGTCTTTTTTATCATCTTGGTTTAAATCCATCAATCTTCTGAAAATGTACAGAGGAGATATCTGTCCAAAATGAAGATATGGACTCATTTCTGATGAATAATCCAGTCCCGGTTCATTTTTATATTTGCCGTAGAATGGCAATTTTTTTAAGATGAAATCTTCCAGCAATTTCTTAGCTTGGCTGGTGCCGCCCTTGAAAAATTTTACCGGCCTCACTGCTTTGTCAATTTCCAGCTGTGCCACCGCACCTTCAATATCGTCCACATCAAATTCAACAAAGGGAATTTCCAAATCAGTGGAGGGCAGATTAACGGTCGTATCATTTAACGGTAAAATGAAGCTGTCTAGTTTTTTGCTAATTTTAGCCCTGAACGTGGCGGCTGAATATTCCTCCTTTATGGAAGCCGACTCAACGGGGATAATGACATTGGTTTCCACCTGTATCACGGGGCAATTTGCATTAAGGGATAAAAAATCCCTCCATTGCCGCTCTATTCTTAAATAACCTCTATCTACAATCATTAACGCAGCCAGAGAAGAGATTTCGAGAGCGCCTATTTCAGGAGACACTTTTCTTATAAGCATTCCTATATTTCTAGCCGCCAATTCCGCTTTGACTTCCTTTAGGCCTTCCAGCATAAAGTAATAGTGTCTTTCGTTTGCTTCAGGAAAACTATCTGTAACCCCAAAATAGACTATCAAAGGCTTCTTCAGACTGTTTGCCTCATGAATTGCATACTCAAGGGCATGATTGTACTCAGCTCTTTGAGAGCTCTGCATCCAATATACTACATAGGGATTATCGACAACATGTTTGTCATTAAGAATTTTAACTCTTTCCTGCGAAATCACAAAATCAGCTCCCTAAATAAAGTTGTTTATATGGGCATGTTTAACATTTTTTATAATTGTGCCGTTTCAGGAGATTGCCAGAAAACCCAATGTCCTGAAGTCATTTTCTATGCAAGAAAAAGTTGAAGATTTCACCAAATAAACGGAACAAGGCGATAACGCGTCTTAGCGCAATAATCGCTGTATCCAGCCAAGCCTCTCAGCAGCACCTCTTCCTCGCCTATTATTCGAATTACGTTCATAGGAATGCAAAGAAGGGCGGGGATTATAGCCCAATAGGAGCCAAGCGCAAGAGGCGTGAACAATATCATTGTAATAAGTCCCAGGTACATCGGATGGCGGACTATTGCGTAGGGGCCGGTTGTTATGACTTGTTGTCCCTTCTCGACTTGAATAGTGGTGGAGGCGTAACTGTTTTCCTTGAAGACAAATATAATAAGTATATATCCTAGAAAAACAACTGCGTTGGCTGCTATAACGAGCCAAAGCGGCACTGCAGACCAATGAAACCGAAAATCAAGGCCAGGTATCACATAGCATAGGAAAAACAAGTTTAAGAAAGCGGGCGGCTTTCTTGTGGTTTCATCTTCCTTATACTTCATTCGTCTCGACAGAAGTTTGGGATCCTTTTTAGAGAAATATACTGCAATAAAAAGCGTCAAGACAGTAAATCCCGACCAGTAAACCCAGGCCTCCCAAAATCTCAACGAACCTGCAGGTGCGAATAATACCAGGGCGAGCAGAACTGAAATTATTACAGGGACAAGAAAGGCCTTTTGCTTTGAAAACTTAACATTGTCTTCCACGAAAATCATCTCCTAATCTCTTGGACTTTTTCCGGACAAATAAATATAGAATTGGTATATGTTATACCCACAACACCGGGGGTTGAGTCAAATCCAGAAATTATCAAAGTCACCCATCAAAAAATAGCGTATTTTTTATATTTATATAGGACTCAAATAGGAGCCAATATTGTAAAAAATCATATTTAGGGTAAGAGTAGCTTATATGGCTAGAGAAAAGGTGCGTAAGTGCCTGCGCAAAAGGAGGGTACCCATGGACTCCCATGAAGAAAAGGTAAGCAGGATTGCAAAGCAACTGAAGGAGCGCAAAAGCTCAGCGCCATTGACTTTGAAGAAGAAGGCTGTTTCCCACGAAGTTCCAAAGCCCAGGGACAAGAAGCATTCGGACGAAAAGCTGGACGTCAGCGACCTTGACGAGATAATCCATATCGATGCGGAAAAACGCATATGCATAGCAGAGCCAGGCGCTACCTTCGAGACGGTTGTGGCTGCTGCAATGGAGCACGGCCTTGCCCCGGTTGTAGTGCCCGAGCTAAAGACTATAACTATAGGCGGCGCGGTTTCAGGGGGGTCTATTGAGTCCATGTCGTACAGGTTCGGTGGATTCCATGACAGCTGCCTTGAATATGAGGTGGTGACGGCAAAAGGTGATATACTTATTTGCACACCTGATAATCACAATAAGCTGTTGTTCCAGATGGTGCACTGGGCTTTCGGCACATTGGGGATAATAACGCTTCTTAAATTCAGACTAATACCCGCAAAGCCGTTTGTTAAGGTGACATATGAGAAATACGGGACTCTTGAAGAATTCAAGAACGCCATATGGGAGCATTACACGAAAAAAGACATAGATTTTATGGATGGAATTATACATTCGCCCAAGGAGTATGTCCTCAGCGCAGGCGATTTTGTAGACAAGGCTCCATACACCCACAGCTATGACTGGATGAGGATATATTTTCTCAGTACGGCAAGGCGGAAAGAGGATTACCTTAAGACGCCCGATTATTTCTTCAGGTACAACAAGGGCGTGACTAACGTGCATCCGAAATCTTTCGTCGGAAGGCTGCTGCTAGGTAGGCTCATAAATTCCAACAGCACATTGAAGCTGGCCAATACCTTCAGAAAGGTCATACCATCAACGGCTATACCTATAACGGTCGATACTTTCATACCCTTTTCAAAGATGGAGGAGTTCATGGAATGGTATGAGCGGGAAATAGGTCATTTCCCCTTATGGTGCGTACCCTACAGGGTGATGCGCAAATACGAATGGCTGTCTGATGAATTCATAAGCAATGTCAGGGACGAGCTGTTCCTCGACATCGCACTATACGGCATGCGAAGGAAAGATGCGGAGCATTACCACAGGATAATAGAGAAAAAGCTCATAGAGCTCGGCGCAATAAAGACTCTCATATCAACCAATTTGTATTCCGAAGAGGAGTTCTGGAGGATATGGAACAAAAATAACTACGACCTGGTAAAGAGCAAAACAGACCCGGACAACATATTCAGAGGGCTTTACGAAAAGACCTGCAGGGCATCAAGGGGGTTGGGCAGGTAGAGGATTGACGGAGGTTTGATTTTTTGCTTGATACATCCAAAGTCTGTTGTATAATATACTATGAATGATTGCGGTAAAATATATAAATCACTTTAAATGATTAGGCCGCTTTTTATCAACAAAGTATAAAGGAGAATGGGGATAATGGCTGGAAACAAAACTATTTGCACTGTAAATAACGTGGACTACTCTACAATAAGAAAGGCAATGTGCTCGGGAGCAAGAACACAGCAAGAGCTAGTTGATATGGTTGGAGTATGCACTGCCTGCGAGGGATGCAAAAGCGAGCTGGATAAAATACTTTTATCTGTATGCGGCTGCAAGGACGTTTCGCTAAAGGCTGTGGTAGACGCTGTCAATAATGGCGCCGACACGGTAGATAAGGTTGGGGAAGTTACAGGAGCAGGCACTGGCGAAGGCTGTGGAAGATGTAAGGCTCTTATTGCCAATATACTTGAGCTTGGCAGATAATTAAGTTCTATTGAAGAGACGCCACGCACTTTCGTGACTCTAGTAATGAGTTAGTTCACAAAAGTCGTATGAAATCAAAGGCATCTATCTGAAAAGGTAGGTGCTTTTTTAGAGTCCGAAAATATTCTAATCAGAAAAGGACCGGATTTCAAAGAATGAAAAATCCGGTCCACTTGCTAAAATTACTTGTTCAAAAGCTCGCATATTCTCCTAAGTCCCTCTTCGAGCACTGACCTTGGGCAGGCCAGGTTGAGCCTGATGTATCCGTCGGAGTCCGCAACGAACATGTTGCCTCCCTCAAGAAGCACTCCGGCATTGTTTGCAAAGTAAAGAGGCAGGTCTTCATCCTTTGAAACATAGGCGTTTATATTGACCCAAGCCAGGTAGGTTGACTCTGGGATTTTGAAGACAGCCTTCGAAAGGTGTTCTTCCAGGTACTGCCTAGTGAATTCGAAGTTAACGTCCAAATATGCCTTAAGCTGATTGAGCCACTCTTCGCCATGCAGGTATGCTGCCTGAGCCGCTGCAATGCTCAGAGGATTTTCAAAAGGATAGTGTCGCTGTTTCCAGGTGTCCCTGAGCTCGTCGTTAGGTATTATAACATTCGAGAACATAAGCCCCGCTAGGTTGAATGTCTTGCTTGGAGCCATGCAAGTGATGATCCTGTCTGTTTCCGGGAAAAGCTTGGCTAGAGGCGTATGCGTGAGCCCCGTTCTAAGGAGATCGCAGTGTATCTCGTCCGATATTATCCACAGGCCGTTGTCCAGGCATATCTGTCCGACTTTTCTAAGCTCCTCCTCAGACCATACACGCCCTGAAGGATTGTGGGGATTGCAGTATATGCACAGAGTGACCTTCTCGTCCTTTGTCTTTCTCTCTATATCATCGAAATCCATAGTATAGTAGCCGTCATTTTCCAGCAGAGTCGAGCATACTGTTTCTATGCTGTTGAAGTCGGCCGCGTACTTGAAATAGGCATACGAAGGAGTAAATATCAGTATCTTCTCATCGGGCTTGCAGATGTGTCCTATGAGCTCGAAAAGTGCCGGTATTATGCCGTTTGATGTTACCAGATGCTCCTTAGGGAATGTCCAGCCGTAACGGTTCTGTGTCCATGATGAAAACGCCTCATAATATTCCGGATCGAAAACCTTTGTGTAGCCAAATATCCTCTTGTCGGCCCTGTCTTTAATTGCCTGGACTACCGTTGGAGGGGTTGCAAACTCCATGTCTGCCACCCACATGCGTATGAATTCATCATCCGCATAAGGAAACTCCATAGTTGGCGGGGCGTGGAAAATGTACTCCCTGAATCCGTCTGTGTTCATGGCATTTGTGCCTCTTCTTTCAACTATCTCATCAAAATTGTAGTTCATAAAGCACCTTCCTTTTTAATTTTATCGTTTCAATCTGAAAAGTCTAATTCATTGAAGTTATTATCGCACAAGTGATTCGGTTTTACAAAAAAGCTAAAATCCATTTAGGGGAAACAAAATATTAAAATAGTTTCGTTAAAGTGGATAAATTCTCTCTACTATGCTAAGATTGAAGAAGATTAATGGATTTTTGATTTATTCAGCAAATTGAATAATTTGGTGAAACCTAGATTTGGAGGCTGAGCATGGAAAAGATAAACCTAGAGATCGGCAGGAAAATCAAAAATTTCAGGAAGGGCAGAGGCATGACAGTGCATGCTCTGGCGAACATAATAAGCAAGAGCAAATCCACAGTTTCAAAATACGAGAACGGTGAAATATCAATAGATGTTGTTACTCTATATATCATTGCTGATGCCCTAAACATACACGTAGAACAGCTTCTCTACATCGAGCCTAAGACTGAAAAGCATTTGTTAAAATCAGAACCATCCGCATTTTTCAGAAATTCCACAAGATTTTATTCCTATTTATATGATGGGAGGAGCAACGGACTCGTCAGGTGCGTCATAGACGTTTTCCCTCAGGAGGACCCTCCTTTTTTTAAAACAGTGCTGTACATGAACGTAAAGAGCTATGACAATTACGAGGACTGCGAAAATACTTACTGGGGCTACATGGAGCATTATGATGTGATTACGACTATTGTGCTGAGAAATCAGGCTACACCTGTTGAGAGAGTAATCATTAACATACTAGCATCTTTCATGGACTCCCATAAAAAGTGGGGGCTAATGTCAGGAGTTTCGTTCAGGCCATTCATGCCCATAGCTCTCAAGATGCTATTTTCGAAGGAGCCCCTGGCCGAGGGAAAAGAGTTAATAGACGAGTTAAAGATTTCTAAGGAAGACATACGGATAATGAAGATCTACAATATGCTGACCGTAACATAGAAGCAGAAAAAAGCCTTGACAATATTACTAATTAGTAATATATTATAAGTATGAACAGTGAAAATGAAACATACGGAGAACAGAGCGATTTAAATTTGAAAACTTTGGTTATACTGAGCAGATGCATGCAGAGTGTCCACAAAAGAGAGTACAAAACTATAAAAGAGGGAGGCTTAACGGTTTCTCAGTTTGCAGTACTTGAGGTGCTCTACCATAAGGGAGACCTGAGGATTTCCGAGATAATAGATAAAATATTATCTACAGGTGGCAACATGACTGTAGTAATAGACAATCTAGCAAAGGAGAATCTCGTTGAAAGGCGCATAGATTCCAGCGACAGGCGAGTTAACCTTATAAGCATTACGGAAAAGGGAAGAAAGCTGATGAGCGAGATTTTTCCCAAGCACGTGGAAAATATAAATGAAATTTTCAGCGTTCTGACAGAAGAGGAAAAGAAAAGTTTGACAGGGCTACTGAAGAAATTATCGGGTGTATAGATTATACACCCTGCACTTTAAGGAAATGATACTAATTAGTAATAAATAAGTAGAGACATATTTCCTATAATAAAATTGGAGGGATGAAGAAATGAGAAAAGACAAACACGCTCCTGTTGAAAACAGGCGTTCAATCTACGCAATAAGCAAGGAACCTGTAGTTTCTGACGAGATAATTGAGGAAGTTATTGAATATGCGGTGAAGCATACGCCGTCTGCATTTAATTCCCAGAGCGCCAGAGTAGTTTTACTTCTTGGGGAGCAGCACGACAGGCTTTGGGACATTACAAAGGAAGCTCTGAGAAAGAGGGTACCAGCTGACAAATTTGCTCCTACCGAGGAAAAAATCAATTCTTTCCGCAACGGCTACGGAACGGTTTTATTCTTCGAAGACAGTAGCGTGGTTGAATCGCTTCAGAATCAATTTCCAAGCTACAAGGACAATTTTCCGATTTGGTCGCAGCATTCAAATGGAATGCTGCAATACGTAATATGGACGGCCTTGGGAGTAGAAGGGTTTGGCGCCTCTCTTCAGCACTACACTGAGCTTATTGAAGCGGATGTTGAAAAAGAATGGAATCTTCCTACGGAATGGAAGCTTATAGCGCAAATGCCGTTTGGTAAGCCTACGGCCGAGCCTGCTGAAAAGCAGTTTCAACCTTTGGATGAGCGCATAAAGGTATTTAAGTAATTCGGCAATTGATGCAGCTTTGATTTAAAAGGTAAGGGATAGATGCTTAAAACAAGCCTCTGTCCCTTTTTTTAATGGAATAATATTGGGTAGTATATATGTATTACAACTATATAGTCGAAAATGGAGAGGAGGCGGTATCAATGGGTGAGATGAGAAGGAAGGACCGTGAGCTGAGGCTTTCGATATTACCGACATAAAGGGCAAGAGAAAGAAGCTTGCCGACAATTGACAATTTTTGTGTTATTATAATAGAATGAGGCCGTTTAAAATTAAACTGAGCCCGACAATAACTAATGAAATTTTAATAGAGCAGATAATGCTTGCGCAGGTAAAATGGATTAAAGAGGTGATTTTATGAACAGACTTGCTATAAAAATAAAAGATTCTAGAGTGGCGGCTGGACTTTCTGAAAAAGATCTGGCGAAAAAATGTGGCCTTTCAGTAGGCTACATACTCCAGGTTGAGTCAGGCAAGAAAATAATAAATGAAAGCGTTGCAGAGAAGATACTCAAGGCACTGGGAGTCAAGGAGATATTTATTGAGGAGGAGAAGCCCGAGGAAAAGCCGGCTGAAAAATCGGCAAAGACAGCCGAAGTGCCTAGGCCTCAGGAGACGTTGATTGTGGAGCCGAGCCAGTCCTGGGCAGATGCCTTGTCTGGAGTTATCAAGAAATATCCGGTGATTGACTTGCACAGCAACAAGACGGTCGATTATAAGGAGCTTCCTATAATCAGCAAAAAAATAGAAGGGCACCATCCTGACAAGATAATGTTCGCAAAAGCTTCAAACAACGATATGGAGGCTTTCAGGATAGAAAAGGGCGACGTGCTTACTATATTTGCGACAAAGGAGATACAAAACAACTCCTTGTATCTTTTTGAAATTGACGGTAAGAAAATGATAAGGCAGCTTAGAAAAGAACAAAACAACATGGTGAAGCTGTTAAAAAGTCCAAACGACGACTCGGCGGAGACTGTTGACTTGAAAAAAGTCAAGGTCATGGGAAGAGTTATCAAGAATGAGTTTTTTGTAAAATAATAATCTATCGAACAGTTTTGCGAAAGGTGCTTGTCTGAAAATGACAGGCGCTTTTTCAATTTATATAGGTTATAAAGCCAATAGGGGAACAAAACCCCAAAAGTAGCGGATTAAAATTAGTTTCTAGAGGAGTTATGAAATTATCTAGCTATGTAAATCGATTTAATCATGAGATGTCAAAGCAGTTTTCTGCCATGGAATGTGAAGGGCACACATTTTGTATACGAGAAAGGATTGACAAAGTTGAGTCGCAACTTCAACAAAACGGTAAGGTAGTAATTCAATGAGGGTAGCTGAGAGTAAAAAAAGATATTTTTCACAATTTACCAGCGTAACATATCCTTATACTGTTGATTTTAAAGAAAAATTATAAACATGATTTCACAAGCTACTAGATTTCGCAAGTGATGAAAACTATTCGCTAACGCAATTTTTTTTCGCGGTCATGTAATGACAAAAGCTAAATCAAATAATAAATTTATATGATTAAAATTTAGGCATTGGAAAACATGCAAAACCTTAACAAAAAATGAAAAAACGAGATTGTTAAATTGCAAATTACTGAAAAAACCATAGACAATGGTTGCTGTTTATATTTGAAAAACATATAATCTGATTACGGATTGCAATTCGAAAGTTGCTGACTTGCAAATTATCTTGGCGATTGCCGGGATCAAATTATTTGAGGGGGAATTGGAAATGAAATCAATGAAGACGGTGAGCATTGTAATTGAAAATGGAAAGATGCTTACAGAATCGATTCTGTTTAAGAGGGAGCAGGTTGAATCTTCTGTAAAGAAGTTGGCACAGGAGTTGGCTGACAGGAGCAGAATGATTGCGGAGTATAGAGCGCAGTATGGCTTTTGTGAAGAGGAAATGATTTAGGAATTAATTTTTCATAAAAAATAGGCCAACGAATTTGTTGGCCTGTAAATTCTATAAACAATATGATTATCGAACTATGGATATGTAACAGTTATCGTATGAGCCCGGCAGACGGAACATCTATAACAAGTCCAGCAGATGTAACGTCTATAACTAGAGATGAAGAAGGTACAGCCAATATTGCTAGCAGCATAAGTAAAACAAGTTTTTTCATTACAATAATCCTCCTTTCTTATCAAAATAAAGGCTCAGTTATTATAACATTCTAAAATTTTTTATACAAAAAAAATCAATAATCAGTTTTAAAGATGGATAAAAAAAGTGTGTACCTCATTGAGATACACACTTTTTTTATTATGATTGGTGGGCAATAAGGGACTCGAACCCCTGACTTCCTCCACGTCAAGGAGACACTCTACCAGCTGAGTTAATTGCCCGAATGAGAAGATTTTATCACATTTTTTATGGATTGGCAATGTCTATATGACTTTAAGAAGTTTCAATTGAGAGTACAACAGCCGAATCTGGGGTAAACACATAAATATATCGAATATAAAGATTTTGTGGCAGGAGGCTATTTTAATGAAAATATGGATAATACATGGATATTTTTTGACGGGGACGGGGAGCAATCTTTATGTAAAGAATTTATGCAGGCAGTTTTGTTCAATGGGGCACGATGTCACTCTGTTTTGCCAAGATAAGGATGTTGAAAAACATAACTTCATAGAATCCGCATATGTGTTTGATGAGACAAACGAGCACGCTGATTTGATTCACACAAAGGTCACGTCCTTCAGAGGAAAATGCAGGTGTTTCGTCCCAAATATCGGAAATATTCTTCCTGTGTATGTCAAGGACAGGTATGAGGGTTTTGATGCCCAAGAGATTCCACAACTTTCAAAAGAAGAGTTGGAGAACTACATTGATTGTAATGCCAAGGCATTGAAGTCGCGCATTTTGCATGAGAAACCGGATATGATTATAAGCAATCACGTTGTAATGCAGCCGGTGTATGTGAAGAGAGCTCTTGAAAGTACTGAGGGTATAGTAAATTTCAACGTGGTTCACGGAAGCGCATTGAATTTTTCTGTCAGAAAAAGCGAATTAGCGTCAAGTTATGCGATAGAAGGTCTGAGCGCCGTAGACGGCATAGTCTTTCTAACTGAGCACTCTATGCAGGAGTTTTCCGAGTATTTTGATAGACGTGCTGATTTTAAAGCCAGAAGGATTCTGATTCCGGCGGGAGTAGACATTGAAAGGTTCATCCCGCTTGAAAAAGGAGAGAGCAAGAACAAGAGAATAGGAAAACTGCTTGAAAACATTGATACCTCCGGAGAGGTATGCATACATACCGAGCATATTGAAAAAAATAAGATGGTTTCTGGATTGATAAAGGACTCCACTGCTTTCCAGCTAAGCGAGCATAAGACTGAACTTATGGAAAAGGGTGACCAAAAGTGCATCGATGCGGATATAAGACAAAAACTGTTTAGGATAGACTGGGAAAATGAAAATATAGTGCTTTTCTACGGCAAATACCTCTGGACGAAGGGAATCCACAACATCATACTTGCGCTCCCATTAGTGCTCAAAGAGAATCCGGATACCAGGCTCATAATTGTGGGATTTGGAACAGCAAGAGGTTATCTCGAGGCCATTACAAGCGCTTTAAACAGTGGTGACCTGGAAAAACTCATGTATCTATTGAAGAATCCGCATGAATTTCAAAATCATGTAGAGAAGGGTACTGAAATATATTCTGAATGGCTTGTGGAAATGTTGGAAAATGATTTTTTTTCAAAGGATTATTTGGATATGGCCAGGGGGAATTTTGCAGAGCGTGTTATATTCACAGGCTTCATGGATCATGAAATTTTAAAGGACATGATACCATGTGCGGATATTGCAATAGCCCCTTCCATATTCCCCGAGGCATTCGGGCTAGTGGGCGTTGAAGCCTTAGCCTGCGGCGTGCTTCCACTCCAGACATATCATTCGGGTTTCAAATACGTGGTGGACACTTATTCGGAGCTCTTTGAACTTGATGAAAGGCTAAAAAGCCTCGACAAGCTATGGCTTAGGGAGGATCTTGTAAGAAATATAGCTCTCAATATAAACACTGTTCTTGAGGCCTATAGAGCAGAAGGGCAAGACCTTGTTGATAGGGTGAGGAAAGAAGCCAGAAGAATATGCACCGAAAACTATTCCTGGAGCTCGGTTGCTGAACGCTTTGTTGGCGAAGCAATTTCAAAGAAAGAGAATGCCAATGAGTTATAGAAGGTTGAGCTTTAAGAAAATATTGCTTGTTATAATGTCAATAATAGTGTTGGCATCATTCCAGGGATGCGGCAGAGGCACTAGTCCGGAAAAACCGGTTGACGTAATCGAGGAAGCCAACAATAATGAAACAGAAGAAAATGAAGACGATGAGACAGAAACTGCACCGCTTAAACCCAAGTTCACTTGTCCTATGGATGGAGAAGGAATTGATGAGATGCCGGTAAGACCGGTGGCCGTAACAATAGACAATTACAAGGGAGCCAGGCCCCAATCAGGGTTAGACAAGGCGGATTTGGTTTATGAGGTGCCTGTAGAAGGTGGAATAACACGCTACCTTGCGATATTTTTTCATGGCAAGACTGACATCATAGGACCGGTACGTTCCGCCAGGCCTTACCTTATAGACATTTCACGGGAGTGGAATGCGGTCTACATTCATGCAGGACAAAGCCCGCAGGCTCAGACATATTTTAAGAATACTAGTGTTGCCCATATAAACGAGATGTTCCACCCTTCTGGATTCTGGCGCGACAAATCCAGGAGGGCACCACACAATCTCTATAGCAGTACCGACAATCTGTGGCGGGAGATTGAAAAGCTGGGGCTAGATAAAAACTCTGTTCCGGAAGGCTTCGAATTCAGGAATGAAGGGGAGGCGCTCAAAGGTGCTGCCGCTGCGGAGCTTCTTATACCATACAGCTACGGAAAGGTGGGCTACAGCTACGATGCCCAGACAGAAGAATACAAGCGATTTTTAAACGGCAATCCTTATAATGACCTGACTTCAGGCGTGCAGCTCTCGGCCGCAAATGTCATCGTGCAGCAGGTTTCTGTGCGAGCCTTTGACAGCGAGGGAAGGCTTGAGGTGGATTTGATTGGAGAAGGCAAGGCCTGGCTGTTTTCAGAAGGGCGAGTGCAGGAGGGGACCTGGCGGAAGGATACTGTAACGGAGCGCACTTGGTTTTACGATGAGTCGGGTGCGCAGATGCGGCTGAAAACAGGACAAACCTGGATACAGCTTGTGCCCAGAAAGGTTCAAGTCAGCTACAAATAAAACGACTAGATGGCTAAGGCTGACAAGCATATATAGATAGCAAAAGAGTTGCCTTAAAACGATTAATGAGCGCTATGAGGTAGCTCTTTTTTTTTCATGGTTCATGCGTGATGATGCAAATTCAAACCTGCCAATATTGTAAGCTGGCTGATTTCACAGTATTATTAAAGTGATATATAATTTTTATGAAACTGGCCGGCGATAATTTAAGCGCATGATTTCGCGCTTGGGCCTTCTGATGGGAGTCTTTATATGAATATATTTATAGCTATAATGCTGCTGTTGGCTGGTATGGGGCTGCTTGACAAGATGTTGGGTGGAAAATTGGGTCTTTGCGAAGAATTCGACAGAGGGCTTGTGCTTATGGGACCGATGGCTTTTTCTGTTGTTGGTATATACTGTATTGGCATTACTGCGGTGCAGGCAAACGCACAATCAATCGCTGCTCTTGCGGAAAGTCTTCCGTTTGACGCTTCGGTGTTAATTGGAAGCATGCTGGCAACGGACCTTGGAGGCTATGCCATTTCCAAGAATGTTGCCTCAACGCCACTTTTAGGGTTGTTTTCTGGGGCTATAGTGGCTTCCACTCTGGGATGTGCCGTTAGTTTCCAGCTGCCGGTATCTCTTGCCACTATTCCGAAAGAAGAGGTAAGTCATATGATGAATGGTCTGCTTCTTGGAATAATCACAATACCTGCAGGGCTTTTGGCAGGAGGTATAATGCTTGGTCTTTCTGTAAGAGAACTGGCGATTAACATTGCGCCTGTGGCGCTGCTGTGCTTTTTGCTTGCCTTGGCATTTGTAAAAGCTACAAAGGCCACAATTAGGGTCATGTCGATTGTTGGCTATACTATACGTGCGGCCAGTTTTGCGATGTTTGGATTGGTTATAGCAGGACTTTTTATGCCCGCATGGCGCATAGTGGATATGACTTTGGTAAACGAAATACTAATAATTCTGGCAAAGATGACTGCCGTGGTGTGCGGCTCCATGGTTCTGTCACGCCTAGCTATTCTGTACTGCAGAAGGCCATTGGACTGGATTTCAGGAAAACTGGATATAAACGAAAAGTCAGTAATGGGGCTTATGCTCAGCCTGACAACAAGCCTTTCTATGCTTCCGCTTTTTCCGCATATGGATCGTCGGGGAAAAGTTATGAACGCAGCGTTTACGGTAAGCGGCGCCTACGTACTTGGAGGGCAGCTTGCCTTCATTGCCAGCGTGGAGGGCGCGGATGTTGTGAGCATATACATGATTTCCAAATTAATAGGCGGGATGTGCGCTCTTGCTGCGGCGGCTCTTTTTACAACGTTAGAAGAAGGTTGCGGAAAGTAAGTGTCTGATCGCACTTTAAAGGAGGCAGAGATATGAGTGGAGACGAACATTCGAAAAAGAAAATCATGGGGATCGAAAAGAATATATTCTTTGTAGGACTTACAAGCTTTCTCACTGACACTACAACCAAGATGATATACGCCATAATGCCTCTTTTCCTAATGACGCTTGGGGCGTCCAAGACTGAGATTTCACTTATAGAAGGAGTTGCTGAAAGCACGGCATCTCTCATAAAGGCGCTCTCAGGCTGGTGGAGCGACAAGATCAGGAAGAACAAACCGTTTATGATCATAGGATATGCATTTACGGCTATGCTTTCGCCTCTTTTTGCGCTGGCAGCAACACCGCTCCAGGTCCTAATGATTCGTTTTACTGAGCGGATTGGCAAGGGGATACGGACTGCCCCGAGGGACAGCCTCATAGCATCATCCTCCGAGGAGGATGCAAGGGGCAGGAGCTTTGGCTTCCACAAGGCAATGGACAACAGCGGGGCCATAATCGGGCCGCTTGTTGCAGCAGGAGTGCTGCTGATGTTTCCGGGAGACTACCGCAGGGTGTTCATGTTCGCCGCAATACCGGGTTTACTTGGCATGGCGTCAATTATATTCTTTGTCAAGGAGGCGAAGTCCAAGAGGCTGCCACCTCTTGGCAGGATAACCCTTAAGGATTTTCCGAGGAGATATTACGCATTTCTTGCGATTGTGTTCATATTCACATTGGGCAACTCAACGGATGCTCTTCTTTTGGTGAAGGCCAGCGATATCGGAATAGAGGCTGCATTCATACCTGTGATATATCTTATATTTAACTCGGTGTCAGTCGTATTTGCAGTTCCAGCCGGAGTTATCTCAGACAGGTTCGGAAGGGAAAGACTCATCATACTGGGTTATCTGCTGTATTCAGCCATATATTTCGGATTTGGCTGGACAAGCAGCAAGCTGACGGTTGTAATGCTGTTTGCGTTATACGGACTCTACAGCGCGGCAACTGACGGGGTGCAGAAGGCTCTTGTAGCTGACATTGTGGACAAGGAGAAAAGGGGCACCGGCCTTGGAATATATAACTGCCTTGTGGGCGTGACACTGCTTCCGGCGAGCCTCGTAGCAGGATTTCTCTACGACAATATAAACAATAGGGCGCCTTTTTATTATGGCTCAATGCTAGCCTTTGTTTCAGCCGTTCTTATGATATTTCTTTATAGAAAAAATCTGAGGCATGCCAGGAAATCATGAAAAGGAAGAAGTTGCGTGATTTGATGGTTTCCTCTATGGATGTCCGTACAGGTATAAAATATTTCAATTACAGCAGAGGTATGGGGTGTGATATCATTAATGTGTAATCATCATAAATTATTTATTGGGAGGGTATCACATGAAAAAAATCACACTAATCATCGCATCGGTTTTGGCTCTTGCGCTGTTTGTAACTGGATGCACTTCGAAGCCTGCAGAAGAAGCAAACAGCGGTAAGGCAACGCAAGCAACTGCAGCTGCAGCCGAAGAGGAAAAAACATACCAGTACTACACAGCAGATCAGACTAAGGCAGCTATTGAAAACAACGAAGATGTTATTTTGCTTGATATTCAGGTTGAGGAGGAATGGGCTGCGCATCACATAAAAGGCGCTATACCTACGCATGCCTATCCTGTGAAAACCGACGAAGAAAAGGCTAAGTTGGATGCGGTTGTATCAAAGCTTGAAGGTACACAGCCTATAATAGTTATATGCCCTGGCGGCAAAGGCGGAGCAACAAGGACTATTGACTACCTTACAGAGTCAAAAGGCATAGCGGCTGAAAGACTTTTCATACTTGAAAACGGCCAAGGTGGATGGCCATATGACGAGCTTCTTGAAAAATAATGGAGCAAGGTTAAAAAATTTTACATAGCTATTTAAAAGGTCATGATTGCAGATTATTTAACTGTTGGTCATGGCCTTTTATTTTGTGTAATATGGCTTGAATTCCGTGATGCTATCTCGCCGTTTTTGGGGTATTTATAAAAATAGGAAATATCATGATTAAATCAGACGGTTATCACGGAGGTGCAAGATGCTGGAACTTATAAATGTAAGCGTAACTCTGGATGGGAGTGACGGAAAGGTTGAGGTTCTAAAGGACATCAGCCTGTCACTTGAGGATAAGAAGATATATGTAATGACCGGTCCTAACGGCGGCGGAAAGACATCGCTTGCCAAGGCGATAATGGGAATATACCAGCCTACTGCGGGACGAATACTCCTGGACGGCACGGATATAACGAATATGAGCATTGACGAGAGGGCACGTCTTGGCATAGGCTATGCTTTCCAGCAACCACCGCGTTTCAAGGGGCTTACAGTCCGGGACATGCTCAGGCTGGCGGCAGGCTCGGGGAATAAAATAGATGAGTGCGAGCTTCTGTATGACGTTGGCCTTTGTGCGCAGGATTACCTGGATCGGGAAATGAATACAAGTCTATCTGGCGGCGAAATAAAGCGCATTGAAATCGCAAGCATTTTGGCACGCAAGCTGAAGTTTGTAGTATTCGACGAGCCTGAGGCGGGCATAGACCTTTGGAGCTTTCAGAGGCTTACGGAGACTTTCGAGAAGCTACATGAAAAATACGACAATACTATAGTCATAATATCCCATCAGGAGAGGATTCTAAGGCTGGCAAGTCAGGTAATACTTGTGGAAAATGGAAGGATAAGCGAAATAACGAGCCATGAGAAAATTTTCGGTGAAATCGGCCGTATGGATTCGGAATGCATGTGCCGAAGAAGCTGTAACAGGGAGGGAAATGCGAATGTTGGATGTCATAGATAAAAGGATACTGCTTGAGGTTGCGGACCTGCATGGGATACCTCTGGGAGCCTATAATATAAGGAAAAACGGCCAGGGCGAAAGCCGCAATACAACGGCGAATATAGACATAGTAACAAAGATGGACAAACCGGGTATTGACGTTACAATAAAGCCGGGTACAAAGGGCGAGAGCGTCCACATTCCTGTAATAATTTCAGTTGAGGGTCTTACCGATGTGGTCTACAATACCTTTGAAATAGGAGCCGACTCGGACGTGCTCATTGTTGCAGGCTGCGGCATACACAACCCTGGGTGCGAGAAGGCTCAGCATGACGGGATACATGAATTTTTTGTGCGCAAGGGAGCCCGCATAAGGTATGTGGAAAAGCACTATGGCGAAGGCGAGGGAACCGGAGACAAGGTACTAAACCCTAAAACAATAATAGAGGTTGAGGAGGGGGGAGTAGCCGAACTGGAGCTTGTGCAGATAAAGGGAGTGGACCACACACTTCGCGACACTCTTGTAAAGCTTCACAAAAACGCCAGGCTCATAGTGTCTGAAAGGCTGTTGACATATATGAAGCAGGATGCCGAGTCTAACATAACTGTCGAGCTTGTCGGGGAGGATTCGACTGCCCAGATAATTTCGCGCTCGGTGGCCCAGGATGAATCCAAGCAGCTTTTCCACCTCAACATGAGGGGCTACACAAGATGCCGAGGCCACATACAGTGCGATTCTATAATAATGCACAGCGCCCAGGTTTCGTCAGTGCCTGAGATTACTGCATTCAGTTCGGACGCACAGCTGATACACGAGGCGGCTATAGGAAAAATAGCATCAGAACAGTTGACAAAGCTGATGACACTCGGACTGACAGAAAAGGAAGCCGAGGATACTGTATTGCAGGGATTTCTCAAGTGATAAAAAAAGCGCCTACTCAAAGAGAAGGCGCTTTTGCCCTGCATAGCTTGTATTTCATTGAATTTAGCTGGCATATAAAGTAGGTATTGCATTGCCTATTGCTCTTGAGCGGGAGGAGTCATATCCTCTGGAGGCTGCATCCCATCCGGCGGTTCCATGCCTTCGGGCGGTTTGCGGTTGCCGTCATGGCTGCCTTCCGGTCTTCCCTGGCCACCCATGCCGCCAGGTCCGCCCATTCTTTCAGCGACCTCAGAGCCGTCATCTGATATTCTTGTCACTATGTTTGAAAGCTTTATATCTGCAAGTTTTGTCGCACCTGACACTGTTCCACCTGTGTAGAGTCCATCTTTTAGCTTGCCGGAATTTGTTCCGCCGGAGCTTAGCGTGTAGGTCTTGCCCTGCTCAAGCTCAGGTGAGCTTATTACTATTGACTGGTAGTCCTTGGATGGAGCGAAGGAGAGCAGTGGCTTTCCGCTATCATCCGAAAGAGTTACAAGCGTTCCGGCTTTCTGAACCGTTGAATAATAGACGGTTAGCGAGCTTTGCGAAGAGGTGTCTCCTGGAGCCTGCGCCATTCCAGAGCTGCCTGCTATGACAAGCGTTCCTCCAGTAACCTCGCAGGTTCTGTCATAGTCCAAGGCTCCGTTGCCGTTGTTTGTCGGACCGTTAACCAGCACAGTGCCGCCGCTGAAATAGAGGGAGCCGTTGGCGTCTATGCCGTCACCTGCGGCATCTACAGTCACATACCCACTGTTTATCCTTATGAAATAAGTGCTGTCATCGCTTGAGGCGTTCTCGCTGGGCCTTCCATCTACTGAAGAACCGTCGTTGCCGCCGGCAGCATTGAGTCCGTCGTCATCAGCTTTAATTTTAATGCTGCCGCCGTTTACTGTTACGTTTGAGCCCTCTAGTCCCTCATAGCATTTGAATATGTCAATCGTGCCGCTGTTGACTACAAGGGACGTGGTTGCCTGGATACCGTCACTTTCTGCTGTGATTTTGAAGACTCCGCCGTCGATAGAAATCCAGCCCTTCTCGACATCCTCGTCATTGTTTGACTGAAGGCCGTCTCCTCCCGCCGTGATTGCAAATGTGCCGCCGTTTATCGCTATGGAGTCTCTTCCGCGCAAAGCGTCATTGGCCGAAGTGATAGCTATGTTTCCTCCGGTTATTACAAGGTCGTCCTTGGAGCATATTCCGTTGTTGAAGTTGCCTTTGACGGTCAGAGAGCCTGAACCGTTTATGGTAAGGTTATTCTGGCTGAAAACAGCTGCGTCTGGCTCGTCTGCGCCTTCGGCGTAATCATACGAAGCTGCGTCTTCAATCTTATTGTTGGTACCTTTTGCTAGCGTGACGATTGTTTTCTTAGACTGTTTGGAGTAAATAGGAGCGCTGTTTGAGGATTTTAGCTCTGCGCCGTTTAGCACGATTTTCACTGTATCTTCCTGTCCAGAGTCAACTACAATCTGGCCATCGGTCAGCGTTCCGCTGAGTACATATGTGCCGGCTGACTTTATTGTCAGAGTGCCCCCGCTTGCTGAGGCTCCGCTGCCGTCAACGGCGATGGAGTTGCCGCTAAGCGATACTTTTGTTGCAGCAGAGTCATCCCAAGTGCCGTCTATATCCTCGCTGCTGTATTCAACCTGTATATTATTGGCGGTATCGGATGTTGACGAAGACGATGATGTGTCATTGCTACACCCGGTCAGGACCGATGAAGCCAATAGTGCGGCGGCAAGCAGAGACAGCAGCTTGATTCTTATTCTGTTCATATAATTTCCTCCTCGTATTTTATAATAGTCTTAGCGTTTAAAGTTCACTGTGGTTTGAAGATATGCGGCCGCAGACGATGTTGAGGTTGCCGTTTCGGCAGCGCAGCTCATCCAGGAATTTTTTTTCTATAGCCGAGCCCTTGAGTATAATCCTGTAATGCAGCTCGTAAAGGCTACCCATATTAGTGGTTTTTACCTTGACCAGTTCTGCGCCATTTGTGTATTTGACAAAAAGGTCATCGAATATGCCTTCGTAGTCAAGGTTTTCAGGAATGGTGATTTTAAGCTCCTTTTCCTCTTCCTTTTGTTCTCCGAACCTAGTGATGTTTAAGAGTAATGTCATAGCACCTATTATGGCGAGAAACATAAACGCAATAGTTATATGTCCCATTCCTGTTGCAAGACCCAAGGCCATTGCCAGAAATATGCTTCCTATTTCTCTTGCGCCGCCGGGTATGGAGCGGAAACGCACAAGGCTGAAGGCTCCCATGACGGCTACTCCGGTGCCAAGGTTGCCGTTGACCAGTGTGATTATTATCTGCACTATTGCCGGAAGCAGAGCCAGCGTCACAATGAAGTTCTTGCTGTAAATATTGCGGTACATGTGGACAAGGGCAACGCCTATTCCTAGAACAATTGAGGCTAGAGTGCAAAGCAGAAGGCTTTCGAGGGTTATTGAGCTAGTTGATGCTATGTTTGTAATGCTATCCAGCATGGTTGATTCCTCCTTTTTGATATGTGTTATAAATCAGATGCTTCTTGTAACAGTTTCCGTATTTGGAAAACGAGGTCGGGAATACATTCGATCCGGCAAGGATTTGGCTGAGCCATATGGGCATAGTTCCTGGGATTTTAATCTCCATGAGGACTTTGCCGGGCTCAAGCAGGGGATTTCCCCAGCTGCCCTTTGAAGGATCCAGCAGACATTGCCTAAAGCGTATGTTCTGGTCGAATGTGATTCTCAGACTTGGATCCTCGTTGCCAAATAGGGCCAGCCGGTCATAGGCTATGAAGACCTTTGGAACTGGCATGTATCTTTTCATGAACCAGTCGATTTCATCGAGTATCTGGCTTGATGCTGTGGTTTGCTTGCCCAGAGTAAGAAAGCTCAATGCCTCGTCCAAAGGAAGCTGCACTCGCCTTTTGTATACAATCCCGTCGAATTTCTTTTTGATTTCGACGAACACCTTGTCTCCTGGCTTGGGTATTCCATAGCTGCGCAGCCTGATTTTTTCCTTGTATATCGGCTTTTCTATGGAAGTGCGTATGAGCTCATAGTTTTCGGTGTCCAGATAAACATTGCATATGGTGTGCATGCCGTAGCTGTCCTTTGTCGTGTAGTCATACAGTCTCTCCATGAGTGCCTGGTGCTGCTCGTTGCTTAGCATGTATTTCTTTTCGTAGCGTCTGAAAACGCCCTGATAGTGTGACATGTGTGACATGTGTGACACCTCCGTTTCATTTTATATTTCCTATGCCTATATCATACGTCCAGAAGCTGAAATTAGTCTGAAAAACTGATTTCAGACTAATTTCAGCTTTGCATTATAAAATTGCTAATAACAAGGAAGTAATTATGTGATATAATCCAATCATTAGAATACAAATAATGGAAAGGAGGTGCGCCGTGCGCGTACTTGTAGTTGAGGATGAGCTGCATCTGGCGGAGGCGCTTGGCCAGATAATAACTGAACAAAAATATGCTGCAGACATTGTGAATGATGGCGAAGCAGGACTAGACTATGCGATGAGCGGCATGTATGATGTCATTGTGCTTGATGTCATGCTTCCTAAAAAGAGCGGCTTCGAGGTTGTGCGTGAGCTTAGGGAGAACAGAATCACAACACCAGTCATTCTCCTTACAGCCAGGGATGAAATAACTGACAAGGTGACAGGGCTCGACTGCGGAGCCGATGACTATATGACAAAGCCGTTTTCGCCCGAGGAGCTTATGGCTCGAATAAGGGCTATTTCAAGAAGACATGGCGAGGTAGCCATGGAAGAGCTGTCGTTTGATGATCTCACGCTCAATCTGTCGACATACAGCCTAAGCTGCGGATCAAAATCAATACATCTGGGATTCAAGGAGTACGAGGTTCTAAAGATTCTAATGTCGAATCCGAAAATGGTGGTGCCTAAGGAGGATATCATAGTAAAGGTATGGGGAGCTGAGTCGAACGCCGAGGACAACAATGTTGAGGCTTATATCTCGTTTCTGCGTAAAAAGTTCTTCTTCCTGGGCTCGAAAGTCAGCATAGGCACCGTCAGAAAGGTCGGATATAGACTGGAGGCTGACGAGGCATGATTAAAAAATTGCAGAAAAAATTTATATTCATAAATATGACTCTGATAAGCCTCGTGATGATAATAGTATTTGCAGCAATAAGCTTTTTCAGCTATCAGTGGACAGCAAGGGATAGTTATAAAGCTATGGAAAAGGTCATAGAAAGAGAAGGCATGCCGCCGCCTCTGCTGGAAATCGGAGAAAGACGCCATCCAGACACAGGGCCTATGACTCCTATATTCACTGTGACACTCGATGAAAAGGGCAGCATAAAAGTCTCTTCGATGGAAAACGTCACAGTGTCAGATGAGGTGCTCTCTGAAGTTACAAAGCGCGCACTGGGCGAGAGCAAGCAGGAAGGCATGCTGCTCGATTTGCAGCTGCGCTTTCTTGTCAAGCAGACTCCTGAGGGTACAAAGATAGCTTTTGCAGATATGGGAAGGGAGATCAACTCGCTTACAAATCTGCTAATCACATTGCTGCTTGCGGGAGTTGGCGGACTGACAGCCTTCTTCTTCATAAGCCTTTTCCTGTCAGGCTGGGTGCTGCGTCCGGCGGAAAAGGCCTGGAAGCAGCAGCAACAGTTCGTTGCAGACGCGTCGCATGAGCTTAAAACACCCCTAACTATAATACTTGCAAATACAGGGATACTCCTTTCTCACAAGGGTGATACAATAGAGGAGCAGTCTAAGTGGATAGAGCACACACAGGATGAAGCCAACAGGATGAAAAAGCTTGTAGAAGATTTGCTGTTTCTGGCAAAATCGGATGCCTCGCAGATTCAAATGCTGCAGTCCAGGCTGAATTTCAGCGATGCAGTCTGGGGTTGCGTGCTTCCTTTTGAATCGGTGGCATATGAGCAGGGCGTTGTAATAAACAGCGATATTGACTCTGATATCCTACTTGTCGGAAATGAGGGCCAGCTAAAACAGCTTGTAGTCATACTCTTGGACAATGCCTGCAAGTATGCAGGAAAAAACGGAACTGTTACTCTCAGCCTTAAACGCATGGGCGTGAATGTCAGATTAGCAGTAAACAACACTGGAGAACCCATCGCGCCAGAGCATCGACAGCACATTTTTGAGCGTTTCTACAGAGCTGACAGCTCAAGGGCGCGCAAGGAAGGCGGATATGGGCTCGGGCTTGCAATCGCCAAGACAATTGTTGGAAATCATGGTGGGAAGATTTCTGTGGAAAGCAGTGACAAAGTGGGCACAACATTCACTGTCAGCATTCCGACTAATGCAATTCATTAGTATGATTTCCATGTAAGTATGGGTATATAAAAATTCAGCTTAAAATAAAATGCTTAAGGAGAAGAAGATATGGAAGTAGGTATGGACAGACTTGTGATTGCCTTTGGGCTCACGCTGCTTGCTGGCTTGTCCACCGGCGTTGGCAGCGCGCTGGCTTTCTATGCAAAGAAAACGGATGAACGGTTTCTTTCGGCAGCTTTGGGTTTTTCAGCCGGCGTTATGATATATGTCTCAATGATTGAGATGTTTGCAGAGGCGAGGCACTCCCTGGAGTCTCACTATGGAACAACTACCGGGTACTGGATAGCAACCATTGCTTTTTTCAGTGGGATTGCAGTAATAGGATTGATTGACAAATTCGTACCTACATTTGAAAATCCGCACGAAATGCGGGACGTAAGTGAAATGGAAAATGGAAAAAAGAATGGTCACGAGCTGATGAGAATGGGGCTTTTCTCGGCACTGGCCATAGGAATCCACAACTTTCCTGAAGGACTTGCGACATTTGCAGGTGCAATACAGGATCCGACATTGGGTATTAGCATAGCGGTGGCTATAGCGATACATAACATCCCTGAGGGAATAGCGGTCTCTGTACCGATTTACTATGCAACTGGTGACAGGAAAAAGGCTTTTAAGTATTCATTTCTCTCTGGACTTTCCGAACCTGTGGGAGCTCTTGTAGGATACTTCCTTTTGATGAAATTTTTTAATGACGGCATGTTCGGTATCCTATTTGCTGGGGTAGCAGGCATAATGGTTTACATTTCGTTGGATGAGCTCCTTCCAGCGGCAGAGAAATACGGAGAACACCACATTGCAATCTACGGCCTGATTTCGGGAATGATTGTAATGGCGGGAAGCCTTCTGATGTTTGCATAATACCAGGCTATGCTGAAATTAACTTGACGGCTGCCTAAACTGTGATTTATCCTGAGCTAAAGAACAAGTCTTATATTTTTTGTGGGAGGATATTCTAATGATAAGATTCGAATGCGATTATGCTGAGGGTGCGCACCCTAAGATACTCGAAAAAATGGTTGAAACCAATTTTGAGCAGACTCCCGGTTACGGAGTCGATGAATACTGTGAAAGCGCGAGAAACAGAATCAAGCAACTTTGTGGAAATGACAAAATAGATGTGCATTTCCTGGTGGGGGGCACACAGACAAATATGACTGTAATAGCCTCCATGCTTCGTCCTCATCAGGGCGTAATTTCTGCCAACACTGGGCATGTTAATGTTCACGAGACCGGAGCTATTGAAGCTACAGGTCACAAGGTGCTGACTGTTGCCAGCGCTGACGGGAAAATCACTGCCGGGCAGGTAAGGAAAGTTTATGAAGCTCACTGGAATGATGTGACCCATGAGCATATGGTTCAGCCTGGTATGGTCTACATATCGCACCCGACAGAAAATGGAACGACATACACAAAAGCTGAGCTGGAGGCGCTCAGTAAGGTTTGTTCAGAGTGCCAGCTTCCTCTTTTCATGGATGGCGCGCGCCTTGGGTATGGACTTGAAGCTGATGGAAGCGATTTGACACTAAAAGATATTGCAAAGCTTACGGATATTTTCTATATTGGAGGTACAAAGGTAGGAGCGCTGTTTGGAGAGGCCGTGGTTATCAGCAATGACAGCCTTAAAAAGGACTTCAGATACCTAATAAAGCAGCGGGGAGGCATGCTTGCTAAGGGCCGCCTTCTAGGAATACAGTTTGATGTGCTGTTTAATGATAACCTTTACTTTGAGGTTTCAAAGCATGCCGTTAAGCTGGCAATGCTCATCAGAAACGCATTCAATGAGAAAGGGTATAAATTTCTGTACGATTCGCATACAAACCAGCAATTTCCAATAATTCCGAATGACAAGCTTGAAATCCTATCTCAAAAATATTCTTATTCCTTCTGGGAAAGAATAGACGAAAAGCATACCGCTGTCCGCTTCTGCACAAGCTGGGCAACGAGGGAAGAGGATGTAAAGCTGCTTATAGCAGATATTGAAAGCCTTTAGAAACATTGGGACACTTTGGAGCTCAAAAAAGATGACATTAAAATGGTTACATTTTTATTATAAAAGCATAATTTTTATAGTATAATTATTTTTGATCGGCAGAGCTTATCAAAATGCATATAATCTAATCACAAAACAGGAGGTAATGAAATGGCTGAACTAAAAGGAACAAAAACTGAAGCAAACCTTATGGCGGCGTTTGCTGGAGAATCTCAGGCAAGAAACAAGTATACATACTATGCAAGTGTTGCAAAAAAAGAAGGCTACGCTCAGATAGCGGCACTTTTTACCGAGACGGCAGACAATGAGAAGGAGCATGCAAAGATATGGTTCAAGCTGCTGCACGGCGGAATGCCTGATACAATACAGAACCTGAAGGATGCAGCAAATGGCGAAAATTACGAGTGGACAGACATGTACGATACATTTGCTAAGGAAGCCAGAGAAGAGGGCTTTGACAAAATAGCATATCTTTTCGAGGAAGTAGGCAAGATAGAAAAGGAGCATGAAGAAAGATACAGAAAGCTGCTCCAGAACATAGAAGACGGCAATGTATTTGCAAAGGATGAAGAAACGACATGGCAGTGCGCTAATTGCGGCCACATATATAAGGGTAAAAAGGCCCCTGAGGTTTGCCCTGTATGCGATCATCCACAGGCCTATTTCCAGGTGCTTGCTCAGAATTATTAAATCAAAACTGACTGTAATATATCAAAACCCTCAGCTAAAAGCAACACTGAGGGTTTTCTGGACTTCGTATAAAAGCAAAAGAGGTGGATTGTTTTGAGGTTAGTTAATAATATTTTACTAGTTCTAATACTGTCACTATCATCGGCGTGCATATATTTCATACAGTTTCTGTTGTTCCACAATCCGACAGACACTTTTTTTTACCTGTTTCAAGACTTGGCATTCGTTCCTATGCAGGCCATAGTCGTGACACTTGTGCTCAACAAGCTGCTGAATGTGATAGAAAAAAGGCACCAGCTCAAGAAGATAAATGTAATAATAAGTGCGTTTTTTGCTGAAACCGGCATGTCAATATTATACGCTTTGTCGGAACTTGACGGAAATGACAATTTCAGAAAGCTGAACTTGACTGATTTAAGCAGCAAAAGTAAGATTAAGGCTGTAAAAAATCAAATTAAGGAATTCGAGTATGAAATAAAAGCGACTCCAGAAAAACTGGAACATTTAAGAAGTGTGCTGTCTCAGAAAAAATCATTCTTGATTAATATGCTTGAAAATTCGAATTTATACGAGCACGATTCCTTTACTGACATGCTGTGGTCTGTATTCCATATTGCGGACGAGCTCCAGAGTATTGACAACGTAAGTGATGTAACAAAGGAAGATTGTGAACATTTGAAGACGGATATCTTGAGAGCATATCCAATAGTTCTTTCGGAATGGGTTGACTACATGAAATATCTGCATGACGATTATCCATATCTTTTTAGCCTGGCCATAAGAAAGAATCAGCTGAGCAGTGACTAGCTGTTTATGAAAGCCGCACCAAAAATGGTGCGGCTTTTTCGTGTATTTTTGAAGGATTGTCGGGTATAATGAATCCATAGACAGATTTAGGAAGAGAGGGAGAATTGATGGATTTTGACAGGAATCAGATGAAAAAATTAATGCTGCTTATATCATTTGCCATAATACTCATGTGGGTGCTGAACAATATTGCAGGCGTATGGATGGTTATATCAGGCATTCTGGGGATAGTCAGCCCGTTCGCAATAGGATTTGCAATAGCATTCATATTCAATACACCAATGATGTTCATAGAAAAAAAGCTATTTGGAGAAAAGAGCCTATTCAGCAAGCTGGATAAAAATCTCAAGCGTCCTTTAAGCTACATAATCACACTTGTACTGTTTGCAGGAGTTCTGAATCTGGTATCGTTTATTATTGTGCCTGAGATGATAAATACAATTCAGGATTTGTCGGTTAAGATTCCGTCGTACTGGGGAAGCATGAAAGCTTGGGCAATCCAGAACCTCAAGGACAATCCGCAAGTTGTAGAATGGATAAACAGCATAGAGCTAGATTGGGAAGGAATAAAAGCCAATGCAATTGCGTTTCTTAAAAGCAGTGCTCTGGATTGGATCGGCTCGACATTTACGTTTGCATCCTCGATATTTAGCGGAATAACTACATTCCTGCTGGCATTCGTTTTTTCGATATATTTGCTGCTTCAGAAAGAGACGCTCATAGGGCAGCTAAAGAAACTGATAGATGCTTTTTTCCCAGAGAGAGCAGCGAAAAAAATGCTTTATGTTGGAGAGCTTTCAAATACTGTTTTTTCAAGCTTTCTTTCAGGTCAGGTGCTCGAAGCGATAATACTGGGGCTACTTTTCTTTGTGGCTATGCTTGTATTCAAATTCCCGTATGCCCTTATGATAAGCGTTCTTATAGGCATAACGGCGCTAGTTCCGGTATTCGGCGCCTTTATAGGGTGCATAGTTGGAGTGTTTTTCATACTTGTGGCCGACCCTGTAAAGGCAGCGTGGTTCCTTGTCATGTTTCTTGTGATACAGCAACTTGAGGGTAACCTTATCTATCCACAGGTGGTCGGGAAGGCATCTGGCTTGCCGTCCATTTGGATACTAGTTGCAGTAACTGTGGGCGGCAGCCTTATGGGCGTGCTTGGAATACTCCTCTTCATTCCGCTTGCCTCGGTGGTTTACAGACTCCTTGGCGAATATGTAAACTACAGGCTGGAGATGAAAAAGGCCAGGAAAGGTCAGAATGCATAGCTAAGCGTTACGGCAGCTGCAATCTGGAGCTCTTTCCTGGCTCTAATTTTTTCATATGCTCATGAAGAAGTATGTTATCATTATGATTTCGGCACATATTTTCAAGAATGTTCCACCGAGAAAGCCTACGATAGTTCCGAAGCCAACTCGAACTGCCAGATTCAGGCTTTCTCCACGTAGAAGCTCGGCTGCCACAGCCCCAAGAAATGGTCCTGTAACGATTCCCAGAGGGCCGAAAAATATTATGCCTAAAACCGTTCCTATTGCCGCACCCCATATGGCCTGTTTGCTTCCGCCGAAGCGTTGCGTACCTACAACAGAGGCTATGAAATCTACAGCGAAAATTAACAATAGGACTAGCGCCTGAATGAGGAAAAAGTTCACGTCTAGAGTTGAAAAATCAGTCATAAATCCGTATGAAACCATGCCGACGTATATGAGTATGGCGCCGGGCAATACAGGCACTACGGTGCCGAGAATGCCAACGGCAAACAATATGATTGACAGGATCAAAGCCGTGTTTTCCAAAGCAAAGCCTCCTTTAAAAATTGCAAGAACCAATTACTATTGCTTTTGTATTATATTATAATTCCAAATTATTAGAAAGTTGCATTAGTTTTGCATTAGAATGAATCCTCTATGATGTTTTGAATTGGGCTTTTACTGGTATTACTATATTAAGGATTCTTTAACTGTCGAGTTATATTATAGAGGGGGAGAGCACATGATATATGCGAGCGAAGATCTGGTTAACGAGCATAAGGAAATTTTAACGGGATTAAAAATTCTTGAAAAGATGGTAAAGCTAATCGATGACGGTAAAGTGGCTGAAGGTGAAGATATTAAGGGGATAGTGAATTTCCTCAAGCTGTTTGCCGACAAATGCCACCATGGCAAGGAAGAAGGAATTCTATTTCCGGCAATGGAGAAAGCCGGGATACAGAATGAAAACGGACCAATAGGAGAACTGCTCACCGAACATGTTCAAGGAAGAAAATATGTAGCTCAAATGTTGGCATCTGTTGATGGAGAACCGATGAAAACGGACGATTTCATTCAAGCTGCATCAGCTTATATATCACTTCTCCGTGCGCACATAATAAAAGAAAATACAGTTGTGTTTCCAATGGGAGACAAGCTTATACCGGTTGAGGAGCAAAGGCAGCTTCTTGAGCAATTCGAGGAATTTGAAGAAACGGTGATGGGAAAAGGTGCGCATGAAAAACTGCATGAAATGCTTCATGAATTCAAGGACAAATACTTGTAATTAAATATTTCAGCTCCATTATAATTATGGATTTCATATGCTATACTATTGTTAGCATTAACTTCCTGGTTTGACTTATGCTTTTGGTAAATAGCTTATTTGCCAAGCTTAGAGGCTAATGCTTTTTTATGTTGAAAATGCTGAATGCAGATATAAATCATTATCCTATAATGGAGGAATAAAGCAAAATGAACAAAACAGAACTGCTTGGAAGATGGACTAAGCAAAAGTCCGAGGAGCTTTACGGAATCAAAAATTGGGGCGCTGGCTATTTTTCGATTTCAGGCGATGGCGAGGTTATGGTTAATGCCTCAAAGGATGACACTTCAGCTGCGGTGAGCCTAATGGACATCGTTTCTGGGGTAAGAGAGCGCGGGCTTGACATGCCTGTTTTGCTGCGCTTTGAAAACCTTCTGGATTCACAGATTTCGTTTCTAAACAACTCATTTAGCAAAGCCATGAAAAAGTTGGAATATAAAGGCGAGTACAGAGGAGTATACCCGGTAAAGGTAAATCAGCAGCAGCAGGTAATTGAAGAGGTTACAAAGTTCGGGCAGCGCTACCACCACGGTCTTGAGGTAGGCAGCAAGCCGGAGCTTATAGCGGCGCTTTCGCTTATGCAAGACAAGGAGGCGTGCCTTATATGCAACGGGTACAAGGATGAGGAATTTATAGATTTGGGTCTTTATGCCGTTAAAATGGGCTTCAAGTGCTTTTTTGTAATAGAGAATCCTAGCGAGCTCGACATTATATTGGAACGATCAAAGGCGTTGGGAATTCAGCCTAACATGGGAATACGCATAAAGCTTTCGGCAAAGGCGGGCGGCCATTGGACAGACTCAGGAGGAGACCGCAGCATATTCGGACTCAATGTGTCGCAGCTAATAGAGGCTGTTGACACGCTCAAGGAGAGGGGAATGCTGGATTCACTTAAGCTTCTCCACTACCACCTTGGCTCCCAGATACCTAACATACGCGATATCCGTTCCGCTGTGCTTGAGGCAACACAGGTTTATGCGGAGCTGGTGAAAGAGGGCGCACCGATGGGATATCTGGATTTGGGCGGAGGCCTTGCTGTGGACTATGACGGCTCAAACACCAACTACACTTGCAGCCGAAACTATACTGTGGAAGAGTACTGCTCCGACATTGTTGAGGCTGTAATGTCAGTGCTTGATTCAAGCAACGTGCCCCACCCTGTTATTGTGACTGAATCAGGACGCTCCACAGTAGCCTACTACTCGGTACTTCTTTTCAATGTGCTGGATGTGGAGAAATTTGAGGCGTATGACATTCCGGAGCAACTTGACGATAATGCGTCAGAGCAGATAAGAAACCTGTTTGAGGTTCATAAAAGCATAAACCTTAGAAATCTGCAGGAATGTTACAATGACGCGCTCTACTACAGAGACGAAATACGTGATATGTTCAAGCATGGCAGGATGAGCCTTAGAGAGCGTGCATTCTCGGAGCAAATATTCTGGAACACTATAAATCAGATTGCAAAAGAAAAGACGAAAATAAAAAGACCTCTACCGGATCTTGAGGATCTGGAAAGCGCAATAGCAGACATATACTATTGCAATTTTTCACTGTTCCAGTCGTTACCAGACAGCTGGGCAATAGATCAGCTTTTTCCGATAATGCCTATACACCGTCTTCTGGAGCTGCCAAGGCGCAATGCTGTAATTGCAGACATAACATGCGACTGTGACGGAAAGATTGACCGTTTTATAGACATTCATGACGTCAGGACTACTCTGCCTTTGCACGACATGAACAATGGAGATGATTATTTCCTGGGAGCTTTCCTTGTAGGAGCTTATCAGGAGACGTTGGGCGACCTCCACAACCTGTTTGGAGATACAAACGTAGTTAGCGTTAGAATAAATCCTGACGGCACATATGATCTTGTCAAGGAAATACAAGGGGACAGCGTGGCTGATGTGCTTTCATATGTGGAGTTTGATCCCAAGGACATGGTGGTTAGATTCCGAAAAACTGCTGAAGCAGCCATACGTGAAGGCCTTATTAAGACCAGTGACAGACGCGAAATCATGCGTGCATTCGAAAGCGGGCTTCGTGGCTACACATATTATGAGCGTTAGTTAACAGAAATCCCTCGGAAGTCAATTCTGGGGGATTTTTTGCAGAAATAAATGGGTATGTGTGAAGATGCAAACGAAAAATTGGGGTATAATTACAAGAGCAAATAAGACTTAAGGGGATATTTAAGGAGAATAAGACCATGAAGTATCTGATTATAGGTGCGGGAGGCACCGGCGGTTCCATTGGTGGTTTTTTGGCACGCAAGGGAAAGGATGTAACATTCATAGCAAGAGGTGAGCAGCTGGAGGCTCTAAGGCAAAAAGGGCTGCTGCTTCACTCGGGGCGTATTGGGGAAGTCAGGATTGAAAATGTAAAGGCGTGCACAGCAGACGAATATTGGGAAAAGGCTGACGTCATATTTTTATGTGTTAAGGGATACTCTGTAAAAGATATGATTCCGCTTATGAAAAGGGCATCCGGAGATTCGACTGTGGTAATTCCAGTCCTCAATGCCTTTGCCACAGGTGACAAGCTTGAAAGCCTCGCTGAAGGCATCACTTTTTTAGACGGGTGCGTTTACGTCAATTCATACATATCGGCACCCGGAGAGATTGTCCAGCTAAATCCTCTTTTCAGGCTCGTATTCGGAGCCAGGGAAAGTCAGCCTGTAGAGTGTGAGACTCTGGAGGCAATTAGATATGATGTTGACGACAGCGGAATTGAAGTCATACTTTCAGATAATATAAAGCGCGATACATTCAGGAAATTTTCTTTCACATCGGCATTTGCAAGCGCCGGCTCATATCATAACGTATGCGCCAGGTATTTCCAGGAGGATGGTGTTTACAGGAACACCTTCATAGCCCTGGTTAAAGAAATAATAAAGCTCTCGGAGACTATGGATATAAGCTTTGAAAGCGACCTGCTGGCTGATCATCTTAAGATTATTGACGGATTTACTCCTGACACAACAGCTTCACTTCAGAAGGATCTGGATGCAAAAAAAGAAAGCGAATTAGACCAGATAATATTCGATATAGTAAGACTGTCAGAAAAATATAATGTTGATATGCCTGTTTATAGAGAAATAGCACTTCATTTTGGATACAAGTCTTAAAAAATAGCGCATTATGGAGGTGGATTCCTTGAACAATCGCAGAAAATTTCATAGGTCAGCGCTTTTGGGCGTGACAGCAATTATGCTGCTTTTTGTTTTCATGTTGCTGCCGGTCTTGAAGATGCCTGCATTTGCAGATGAGATGACATACGAAATACCAAGCATGAACGTAGAAGCCGATATTCAAAGAGATGGCTCAATGCACGTTGTCGAGAATCTTGAATATTATTTCAATGGAGAGGGCCATGGCATATACCGGTCGCTTGGAACATCTGGAAGCGAAGGGATAGACGTAGTCAAGGTTTCGACAACAGACAGCCAGGGAGAAGTGGTGTTTGCAAGGAATGATAGCGGGCAGGAGGGAACATATCAGCTGTTCCAGGAGGGCGACAACATTACGCTGAAGATTTTCAAGAACACAACTGATTCCGGCAGGGTCTTTAGAATCGAATATCTGGTCAAGGGCGCAGCCAAAAGATATAGCGACACTGGAGAACTTTACTGGAAGTTCATGGGGACTGAGACTGGTGTTGAAATAGGCCGCTTTGATGTTACTGTTAATGTTCCTGGCGATAGCTTTAAGCAGGGCGACATAAGAGCGTGGGGACACGGGCCTCTCGAGGGCAGCCTTGATGTGTTTGCAAATTCGGCGGTTTTTACTGTAGACAGTTTGCCACCAAACACAATGGTGGAAGCTAGGCTGCTTTTCCCCAAATCGTATCTTTCTCAGGCGCAGGAGATTAATGCCTATCGAGTTGAAGAAGTTCTTGCAGAGGAAGCAAGATGGGCTGACGAGGCAAATGCTGTAAGGATGAAGGCCAGGGTTCTGTTGTCGCTTGCGGCGCTGCTTATTGTCCTTGAATTGGCTCTTGCTGTATATCTCTATTTCAGATACGACAAGGAATACAAGCCGAAATTCGATGGGGAATACTACAGAGAGCTTCCGGGAGATTATTCGCCTGCGGAGATGTCATCCCTTATGACATTTGGAAGGGTAAGCCCGAATGATGTCACAGCTACAGTTATGGACCTTGTAAGGCGAAAGAAGCTTGTGGTTGATGAAATAAATTACACTGAAGACAGATTCCTGCTGCCGGACAAGGATGTGGAATCCATACTCATAAGGAAGGTTGACGGATACGATGAATCGGGACTAAAGGAGCATGAGATAAGGCTTGTCAGCTGGCTTATAGACGACATGGGTGACGGAAAAGAGGTGATTCTCAGTCAGCTGGAAAAGTCTATAAAGGGAGACAAGTCGACGGCCATGCTCTATAAGAGCGGATATGACTTGTTCGTGGATTCGGCGAAAGATGCTGCCCAAATGAGGGGCTTTTTCGAGGAAGGAATGAGCGGAGCCAGAATAGGGGCGATACTTCTGGGAATTGCAGGCGTATTTGGAGGAGCAGGGATCATAGCAATGCTTACTGCTGTAAGCCTGGGAGTTGCTCTTATAGCAACGTCGATTGGACTGGTGCTCTACTCTGCGCTTATCAAAAAGCGTACAAGGTACGGAGCAGAGCAGTACGGCATGTGGAAGGCGTTCAAGAGGTTCCTTAATCATTTCAGCCAGCTTGACAAGGCGCAGCTTCCTTCTATTGTAATGTGGGAGCATTATCTTGTATACGCTATAAGCCTTGGAGTGGCAGCTGAAGTAATTAAGACTCTGAAGATAATATATCCTCCTGAAGCCTTCGAAGCTGCAGGTCTTACTTATCTTGGACACTCATACGGACGCTCAATGAGTCCTGTGACATCCTTCGACACTATAACAAACAGCATATCAAGCTCTACAGCAAAAGCGCTAAGTGCTGCTACATCACAGCTTTCATCCTCTGGCGGAGGAGGCGGTGGCTTCTCAGGCGGAGGAGGCGGTGGAGGAGGCGGTGGTGGCACCGGAGGCTTCTAGGCTGATAAATAAAGGTTTGGTTTTGCATAACAACATATTCATATAAAATAAAAAGGAGGGTGCATTATGAAAACAGTATACTTTTTAATAGGCCTGCTACTAATCGTCGGCGTATTTATAGTCTCGGTTTACAACGGTTTAATTGTTAAGAGGAACAGGGTGAAGAATGCATGGGCGCAAGTGGATGTGCAGCTGAAGAAAAGATTCGACCTGATACCAAACATAGTTGAAACTGTGAAGGGATACGCGGCTCATGAAAAGTCCACATTCGAAGCGGTCACAAAGGCAAGAACAGCATTCCAGTCAGCCCAAACCCCAGCGCAGGAGGCTGAAGCCAACAACATGATGACAGCGGCGCTAGGAAGGCTGTTTGCAGTAGCAGAGGCTTATCCGGAGCTTAAAGCCAGTGCAAATTTCATGGAGCTTCAAAACCAGTTGAGCGAGGTTGAGGACAAGATAGCCTTTGCAAGACAGTTCTACAATGATACAGTGCTTATGTACAACAACGCTATTCAGGTTTTTCCAAGCAACATAGTGGCCAACATGTTCGGATTCATGGAGGAGTTTTTCTTCCAGGCTGAGGAGACTGAAAAAGAGGCTCCGCAGGTTAAGTTCTAAAGAAGTGTGTTGAATTCAACAAAAGCATGTCACGCAGTATGTAGTGATATGCCTTTGTTGAAAATGTACATTGATTTCGGAAAGCAAACTAAATGGTTGAAATATGGATGTTTGTCTGATATAATCTTCATAAGGTACGTATTAACTGAGTTATATTGGGCTATTAAAACTGAAAATGTTCAGAAAATAATGTATACCAGGTGGTTAGATGACAAAAGGACAAATTGAAGCACAAATAAGTGAAGCAATAAGTAAGTTTGAAGTCGAGCACATGGGCAGAGGCCCTGAAAGAATTCGCACAATTATTTTTCAGGATATGATAATAATCAGAATTAAAGGCTTCTTGAGCGTATCTGAAAAAAATCTGTCCCAGACAAAGGAAGGCGTAGAGCTTGTCAAAAGAATGAGGACAGCTCTTTTTGAGAATGCCCGTGAGCTCCTTGAGGAGACAATTAAGTCGGTAATAGATGTGGATATAATAAGCACCTATTCGGATGTTAGCACCAGGACTGGCGAAAAGATAATTGCCATAGTGGCTGACAGGGACATAGAAAAAATCATATAGATTTGATTGGAAGACAAATCGAAGGGTTTTAAACCAGTTGATGAGTAAGCCAATAGCAAGCTTCGTAAAGAAGACTGCTATTGGCTTTTTTTATTGGCGTTAATACTTTAACATTTTTTTTGAATGAGGTGGTCTAATGAAAAATAAAGATATTTCCAGACTGTCTCCGCCTGGAGCCATAGGGATAGTAGGAGGGGGCCAGCTGGGTCGAATGCTGTGTCAAGAGGCAAAGCAGATGGGTTACAGAGTAGTAGTGCTTGATCCGTCACCGGATTCACCGGCCGGTCAAGTTGCGGACGAGCAAATTGTTGCGGATTTTTCTAATATGATGTCACTGAGGGAATTGGCAGCTAAAACGGACGTGATTACATTCGAGTTTGAGCATATAGATGCAAATTCTCTGGGACTGCTTGAAGCAGATGGCTGCAGAGTAGTGCCTTCCACTAGTACACTTATGAAAATTAACAATAAATATCTGCAAAAGAGCATGTTGAAAAGAGCAGGTATAGGGGTGCCGGATTTCAGGCGCATTGAAAGCCTGCAGGAGCTGGAGGCGGCATTAAAGGATTACGGCGGCAAAATGGTGCTCAAGCTCTGTACGGGAGGATATGACGGAAAAGGGAACATAGTGATTTCCGAATCAGACGACCTAAAAAGTATTTATGATGAGGTTAGTGATTTTGAGTTGATGGCTGAGGAATTCGTAGAATATGTAAAGGAAATTTCAATAATTGTGGCCAGAAATAGTGAAGGGACAGCTTTGTACCCGGTTGCCGAGAATACCCACGAAGACAGCATACTAATTAAATCAGCAGTTCCTGCGAAAATTAGCAAGGAAGCTGAAAACAAAATAAAAGATGTTGCTGAAAGGGTTGCAGCAGTCCTGGAAGATATAGGCGTATTCTGCATAGAGCTGTTTTTAACAGCCGATTCGCAGGTGCTAGTAAACGAAATAGCCCCCAGGCCACATAACTCGGGACATTACACCATTGAAGGGTGCGTGGCATCCCAGTTTGAGCAGCTAGTCAGGATAATGACCGGAATGCCCCTGGGATCGGCCAGACTGAGGGCTAGCTGCGTCATGTACAACATACTGGGCGACAGAGATGTGGAGGGAGCCTACAGAATAGATGGAGTAGATCAAGTGCTGGGCATAGAGGATTGTCACCTGCACCTTTACGGCAAACCGAAATCCGGATACCTAAAAAAAATAGGCCATATTACAGTCCTGGACGATTCCATGGAGGAGGCCCTTACAAAAGGCGAAAAGGCTGTAAAAAGCATAAAAATTACAGGGAGGAGATTTTAAATGCACAGCAATGCTGAAAATAAAGAAGCTCCAATTGTAGGAATTATAATGGGAAGCGAGTCGGACCTGGAGGTTATGAAGCCAGCGGCCTCAATACTGGCCGAGTTTGGAATACCCTTTGAAATAAAGGTTGTGTCGGCCCATAGGACTCCCGACAGACTTTATGAGTACTCTAAAAATGCACAGCTTAGAGGGCTTGAGGTTATCATAGCGGGTGCCGGAGGTGCCGCCCATCTGCCAGGAATGGCGGCATCACTTACGCCACTGCCTGTTATAGGGGTGCCTGTGAGGCTTAAACACCTTGATGGCATGGACTCGCTTATGTCTATAGTTCAGATGCCGTCAGGCGTGCCGGTAGCTACTGTCGGAATAAACAATGCGAAAAACGCCGGCATACTTGCAGCCAGAATTCTGAGTATTAAATATCCGGCTATTAGAAGCAGGCTTGAGGCGCTTACAGCAGCGACAAAAGAAAGTGTAATATTCGATCTGGAAGACAAACTATAATGAGATGGAGGTATATAGATGGAGAATAGAATAGAGAAAGACAGCGTTGGATCAATGAAAAAATGGCTTTATATATTACTTGGAATTGTCATAATGATGAGTCTTGGCACTGTATATTCCTGGAGTATTTTCAGGATTCCAATAGAGGAAAAGTTCGGAATAGGAACGACACAGAGCGGCTTCCCCTACATGGTTTCATTGGCATCATATGCAATATTTATGCTTATAAGCGGCAGATATCTAGACAGGTTTAGTCCAAGAGCAATAATAATCGTTGGAGGCTTGCTGGTGGGATTAGGCTGGACTCTGTCTGGCTTTGCGGAAAATATTTATCACCTGACTGCAACCTACGGGCTAATAACGGGAGCTGGAGTAGGCATAGTATATGGTGTTCCAATGGCTGTGGCTGCCAAATGGTTTCCTGAAAAGAGGGGACTAGTTGTAGGGCTTGTCCTTGGAGGATTCGGTTTGTCACCGTTCATAACGGCGCCTGTAGCCAGATATTTGATAGAGGAATTCGGCATAATGAATTCTTTTCAGATTTTGGGAATTGCATTTGGAATATTGATACCGTTGCTGTCATGGCCCTTCGAATACCCGTCGGCTCAGTCTGGCAATGGAAGAGCCGCAAGCATTGGAGAGCTATCCCATGGCATTGACACAAAAAACATGCTAAGAACAAGAAGCTTCAAGAACATGTATTTATGTTTTATAATCGGGGCAATGATTGGCCTGATAATGATAGGAATGACAAGTAGTGTCGGAATAGAACTGATAGGAATAGATCCCGGCAGTGTAGCCCTGTTTACATCATTGTTTGCTGTTTTTAATGGTGTGGGAAGACCGTTGTTTGGATGGGTTGCCGACAGATTCCAGGTGAAGAATGCCATGGCCTTGTCCTATGGACTTATAATCATGGCTGCTTCGCTCATGCTTATGGCAAAGGATGAAAGCACAGTCCTATATGCAGTAGCCTTTTCCCTGTTCTGGCTTAATTTAGGAGGGTGGCTGTCAATAGCCCCTACTGCCACTACAAGGCTCTATGGGGTTAAGCATTACAGTCAGAACTATGGCGTGGTTTTTACGGCTTACGGAATTGCAGCAGTTGTAGGCGTCCTGGCATCCGGGTTTTTAAAGGATGCAATGGGCAACTATAATTCCATATTCTATATGGTCATAATACTAGCGTTTGTTGGTATGCTCCTTTCTCGGAAGGTTGAAATAGAAGCCCAGGAAAAGCAGATGTCTGGGAAAAAGGGTGATAAAGACCCCAGGTCAGTAGCTTGAAGTTAAAGCTGACTTCTTAAATATAAAAAAGACTGACTCGGTCGGAAGATTAAATCCGAAGCGAGTCAGTCTTTTTTGTTTACTCTGTTATATCAGCGTGGTATTCCTGTAGTGATTTTAGCTGAGAATGGTCAGAGCCGGCAGATCTATATGCAGCTATGCCTTTTGCGCTGGCAAGAGCTGCTGTCATAGTAGTCATATACGGTATCTTGGCTTTTATGGCAGCCTTGCGGATGTATGAATCGTCAACCTGGCTGCGCTTGTCAAGGGCAGTGTTTATAACCATGTTGATTTCTCTGTTTGTTATGGCGTCTACTATATTTGGACGTCCTTCTTGAAGCTTGTTTATTTGCTCCGACTTAACGCCGTTTTCCTGCAAGAATTTGTTAGTCCCTTCAGTAGCTTTTATTGTGAAGCCCATTTGAGCGAACTCCTTTGCAACCTCTAGAGCAGCTGCCTTATCTTGGTCAGTTACGCTTATAAGCACTGTGCCCGATGTTGGAAGAGTTGACTGAGCTGCCTCCTGAGACTTGTAGAATGCCAGTCCGAAGGAATCGGCAAGTCCTAGAACCTCTCCTGTAGAGCGCATCTCAGGTCCAAGAACAGGGTCAACCTCTGGGAACATGTTGAATGGGAACACGGCTTCCTTAACTCCATAGTGGTTTATTTTCTTGTTCTTCAGATTGCCTAAAGGGTAATCTTTGCCAGAATAAGCAGCCATCATTATCTCTGTCGCTATACGCGCCATAGAAACGTTGCACACCTTTGATACCAGAGGGACAGTTCTTGAGGCTCTTGGATTGGCTTCCAGAACGTATACCTTTTCATCGGCTATTGCGTACTGCATGTTCATAAGGCCTATAACGTTCATTTCCTTGGCTATCTTCTTAGTATATTCTACTATCGTATCAAGATGCTTTTGCGGTATGCTAGTTGGCGGAATCACGCACGCCGAGTCTCCAGAGTGGATTCCCGCTAGCTCTATGTGCTCCATAACGGCAGGAACAAAAGCGTCAGCTCCTGTTGATATGGCATCTGCCTCTGCCTCTATAGCATTGTTTAGGAATCTGTCTATCAGTATAGGTCTGTCAGGAGTCACGCCCACAGCGGCAGCCATGTACTGACGCAGCATATCCTCGTCATGCACGATTTCCATTCCGCGTCCTCCAAGAACGTAGGAAGGTCTAACCATTAGAGGATAGCCTATTCTATTGGCTATTTCAACAGCCTCATCCACGTTTACAGCCATTCCTGATTCAGGCATTGGTATTTCAAGTTTTTCCATTATCGCACGGAACTGGTCGCGGTCTTCGGCAAGGTCTATAGTCGCCGGAGTAGTGCCCAGTATTTTAACTCCTGCCTGCTCAAGCTCTTCGGCAATGTTTAGAGGAGTCTGGCCGCCGAACTGTACTATAACGCCAAGAGGCTTCTCTTTTTCGTATATGCTTAGCACATCTTCAACGGTAAGAGGCTCAAAGTATAGCTTGTCTGATGTATCGTAGTCTGTTGAAACCGTTTCAGGGTTGCAGTTAACTATTACAGTCTCATATCCAAGATCGCGAAGTGCGAAAGCAGTATGAACGCAGCAGTAGTCGAACTCTATTCCCTGTCCTATACGGTTAGGTCCTCCGCCTAGTATCATTACCTTAGGCTTGTCGCTAGTTGTTGTTGTGTCTGGCGCATTGTATGTTGAGAAGTAGTAGGAAGCGTCTTCAACACCGCTTACAGGCACTGCCTCCCAGCCTTCAACTACGCCAAGGCTTGTTCTGTGCTGGCGAATTTCTGTTTCAGAAACACCAAGCAGCATAGCAAGATAACGGTCAGCGAATCCGCTCTTCTTGGCTTCAACCATAAGAGAATCCGGAAGCTTTGAGCCCTTGTGCTTTAGTATCTCTTCTTCAAGCATTACAAGTTCCTTCATCTGCTCAAGGAACCATGGCTTTATGTGTGTCAGCTTGTAAAGCTGATCTATGTCAGCGCCTTTACGCAAAGCCTCGTAAAGTACGAACTGGCGCTCGCTTGTTGCCTCTGAAAGCATTGACATAAGGTCTTCTAGTGAACGGCTGTTGAAGTCCTTTGCAAAGCCCATGCCGTAACGGCCTATCTCCAGTGAACGTATAGCCTTTTGAAGGGCTTCCTTGTAGTTCTTTCCAATGCTCATAACCTCGCCTACCGCACGCATCTGAGTTCCAAGACGGTCAACCGCTCCAGGGAACTTCTCGAATGCCCAACGTGCGAACTTGATTACCACATAGTCGCCAGAAGGTTTGTACTTGTCAAGAGTGCCTTCCTTCCAGTAAGGGATTTCATCAAGTGTAAGGCCTGCAGCAAGCATTGCAGATATTAGGGCTATTGGGAATCCAGTAGCCTTTGAAGCTAGTGCTGACGAACGTGAGGTACGAGGATTTATTTCTATTATTACGACACGGCCAGTCTTAGGGTCGTGTGCAAACTGTACGTTGGTTCCGCCTATTACCTCTATTTCCTCAACTACTGAATATGCGTACTTTTGAAGACGATCCTGAAGCTCCTGGCTTATTGTAAGCATAGGAGCGGAGCAGAATGAGTCGCCTGTGTGTACACCTACTGCATCTATGTTTTCTATGAAGCATACAGTTATCATCTTGTTTTTGGAGTCTCTTACAACCTCTAGCTCGAGCTCCTCCCAGCCAAGTACAGACTCCTCTACGAGTATCTGTCCAACCATGCTGGCTGCGATTCCGCGGCTAGCTATAGTCCTTAGCTCTTCAACATTATACACAAGACCGCCGCCTGTACCGCCCATTGTATAGGCAGGACGAATTACAACAGGGAATCCAAGCTCCTGAGCTATGCCTTCTGCCTCCTCAACGCTGTAGGCGGGCATACTGCGAGGCATTTCAATTCCAAGTCTGTTCATAGCCTCTTTGAAAGCTATACGGTCTTCGCCTCTTTCTATTGCGTCAATTTGAACGCCTATAACCTTAACGCCGTATTCTTCAAGAACACCAGCCTCGCTCAGCTCAGAGCACAGGTTAAGAGCAGACTGTCCTCCAAGGTTTGGAAGCACAGCGTCAGGTCTTTCCTTTGCGATTATTTCTGTGAGCCTTTTCACATTAAGCGGTTCGATATAAGTTACATCGGCCGTTTCTGGGTCTGTCATTATTGTGGCTGGGTTGGAATTTACAAGAACTATCTTGTAGCCCAAATTTCTCAAAGCCTTGCAGGCTTGTGTTCCAGAATAGTCAAATTCGCAAGCCTGTCCGATGATGATAGGCCCTGAACCGATAATCAGGATTTTGTTGATATCAGATCTCTTTGGCATAGTTCGCCTCCTATTCAAATATTATGCTATTTGTTTGTTTAATGTTTTAGCAAGCTAAATATCTAACTATTTATTATATCAAATTCTATCAAATATACTGAACAAATGAAATTAAATATTAAAAAATATTCAGAAAAAAACTGTATTTTTAATGAGCAATTCAATACCGTGAAAACCTCGTTATTTACAGGTATGCGTCATTGTGGTATAGAAATAAGGGGGTCTGCATTTTGTATCCCAAATTTCCACTAAAAATAATAATAGGAGTATTAGATTAATGTTGCAATCTTTTTTTAATAAGTTATATGAAGAAATTTTATTTTTTATATTAATGGTTTTGCTTGGTATATCCATGATATTTAGGATTCCTTCAGCGGACTCCATTGATTGGAGGGTTATTGCCGCACTCTGGAATCTCATGGCTGTTGCTGTGGCTCTTGAAAGCGAATTTTTCCTTGACTATGTTGCAAGCCAGATAAGTAGACGATTCCATAACGAGCGCTCTCTGGCATTTGCTCTTATAGCAACAGCAATGGGAATCTCAATGTTGATGACAAATGATGTGGCGCTGCTGACATTAGTGCCAATAACAGTGCTTATCGGAAGGCTCGGAAAATTTAATCCCTTCAAGCTCGTAGCGCTGGAAACGGTGGGCGCTAATGTAGGCAGCAGCCTTACTCCATTTGGCAATCCCCAGAATATATTCCTTTTCAATTATTTCGACATGAATTTGCTTTCATTTCTTGAAATATCCATTCAGTTTGTGGCTCTTGCGTCGATAGCCCTTTGCTTTACGGCTCTTGGCTGCTCAAAGGACAGAATTGAGTTCCAGCTTGAAAAGGTTGCGATAAAGTCGAAATCCAGGGTATACGCATATATTGGACTTTTCACCATGGCCATATTGTCTATTCTGCACATATTGCCCTGGCAAGTCGTCACGTGCATTATATTTATAGCGATGCTATTCTTAAATCGCAGGCTATTGTTGCAGCTTGATTATTTTTTGCTGGCTACATTTGTACTGTTTTTTCTCCTCGTTGACAATTTGCTGGCGATGGATGGACTTAGGGATATGGTAAGCAGCCATCTGCAAAATCAAGTCTATGCAATGTGGATTTCTGCTATCGGCTCACAGCTTATAAGCAATGTCCCTAGTGCGATAGTTTTTTCTCCCTTTGCTCCTGATGTAAGACCTATACTGCTTGGTGTGTCTCTTGGAGGAATGGGCACTCTTATTGCATCTCTTGCTAATTTGATTTCTTGGAAGCTTTATGTGAAGGAATATCCAAGACAAGAATATTTTCAATATTTCACATCAGTCAATATAGCTATATTCTCAGTGGTTGGAATGGCACTTATGTTTATTTTGGCAATAACATAAGAGCCTTGCAACGATTAAGTCCATCAATAGGCCACAAGTCTGTTATGCGGAATCTAATCTAAAAAACCGCCTTCCTTGATATGCATCATTATTATACCCATCATGCAAATATAAAAACTAACGCTGATACAATAAGCAAATGAACACGAGGCAGTATGCATAAAATAGGAGAGAAAGGGTATAAAACTATAAATGAAAAAAGAGGAGGGGTTTTGATGGGCAAATTCGCAGGAGTTGAAAAGCTAGGGCTAAGAGACAGGGAAACCGGAAAGCTCATAGCAGTATATCCGTATAAGAGTGAGGGCACTGACGCGGAAATCGAGGAAAAGGTGAAATATTGGTATTACCAGCAAGGCTGCGAAAATGAAGAGCAGCTTAAAAACGCCTATGTTGACCTATTGACAGAGAATGAAATGAAATCCAACAAATAGACAGCTTAAGCCGTATAGAATATTACATTCGATACGGCTTTTTCGTGTGGTATATTCATTTTTCTGGAAGTATGTGAAACAAGGCTGGCTAAAAAATGGTATAATCAGATAGTATTTAGAAAATTCAAATAAATAATAACGATACAAAGGGTTAGAGAATGAAAAAATAAAAAAAAGAAGGAAAACAAGGGAGGACGACTTTATATGAAAATTGAAACCAAGTGTCTGCATGAAGGATATCATCCGGGGAACGGGGAGCCTATAGCGCTTCCGATATATCAGAGCACGACTTATGTTTATGATTCGACTGAACATATAGGAAAGCTTTTTGACCTTACTGCTGAGGGACATATGTATTCACGTATTTCGAATCCTACTGTAGGGGCTGTTGAGGATAAGATTGCGGCGCTTGAAGGTGGAGTTGGGGCGCTCTGCACCTCATCAGGTCAGGCGGCATCCTTCATAAGCATTATGAATTTAGCAAAGGCGGGAGACCACATCATAAGCGCCTCAACAATATATGGAGGAACTATAAACCTGCTTTCTGTGACGCTGAAAAGATTCGGAATTGAGTGTACATTTGTGGACCAGGAGGCTTCAGAGGAGGAGCTTCAGAAGCTTTTCAAGCCGAACACAAAAGCTGTTTTTGGAGAGACAATCGCCAATCCGGCGCTTTCGGTGCTTGATATTGAGAAATTTGCCAACATAGCTCACAAGAATAATGTGCCTCTAATAATAGACAATACATTTGCCACTCCTGTTCTTTGCAGACCGATAGAATTCGGGGCGGACATAGTAGTGCATTCGACTTCAAAGTATATGGACGGGCACGCCGTGCAGCTTGGAGGGGTCATTATAGACAGCGGCAACTTCGATTGGGCAAACGGCAAATTTCCTGAATTCACAGAGCCTGACGATTCATACCATGGGATCGTCTATACAGAGCATTTCGGAAGAGCAGCGTACATTGCAAAGGCGAGAGTGCAGCTAATGAGGGACATGGGCGCTTATCCGACAGCGAATGCAGCCTTCTTGCTCAATCTTGGCCTTGAAACACTTCCGGTTAGGATTGAAAGACACTGCAGAAATGCCGAGAGGGTGGCTGAGTATCTGAGTAAATCAGACAAGATAGAGTCGGTTAATTACCCAAGCCTTGAAGGCAGCAAATACAGCGAGCTTTGCAAAAAATATCTGCCTGAGGGCTGCAGCGGCGTTGTATCCTTTGTCATAAAGGGAGGAAGGGATTTGGCTGTCAAGTTCATGGACAGCCTGAAGCTAGCCTCGAATGTGGTGCACGTTGCTGACATACGCACATGCGTGCTTCATCCGGCGAGCTCTACACACAGGCAGCTAACAGACAGTCAGCTTGTGGCTGCCGGGATAACACCAGGGCTTATAAGGTTTTCGGTGGGTCTTGAAAATGCAGATGATATAATTGAAGACATAGAGCAGGCACTGGCCAATATATAAAAAGCAGCATGGCTTTCTTCGTGTTATACTTAGCGTGTAGTTAAATAATATTTGCACAAAATTATGTGGAGGTCTGACAATGGATAAGTTCGAAAATGTTGCTGTAGTTAAGAAAGCCAATATTTATTTTGATGGAAAGGTTACAAGCAGAATAGTTCTTTTCCCTAACGGAGAAAAGAAAACTCTAGGAATAATGCTTCCGGGGGAATATGAGTTTGGAACAGAAAGCAAAGAGCTAATGGAGATCACTCAGGGAAGCCTTGATGTTAAGCTTCCTGGAAACGATGCATGGCAGACAATTAAAGGCGGGGAATCCTTTGAGGTTCCTGCAAATTCAAGCTTTAGCCTTGTCGTGAAAGAAACTACAGACTACTGCTGTTCATACCTGTAGGATGCTCAGTTAAAATAAGTACAATATATAAATATAAGATGTGGTATTTGGGCGTTTCAATTCTTAAAATGAAGAATTGGAACGCTTTTTTTGTGAAAAATCTTCGGACATTTTGAAATTCTGCTTGCATACGGAAGAATATGGCTATAATTAATAAAAATAGCTTCTACCATAAAAAACACGGAGGATGATTCCGATGGCTGTATTGGCATTGCCCGTAGATCAAAGGGTCATAGACATAGATTCAAGGCGATTTGCCTCAATTGAAAAGGCGCTTGTTGAGCTTATTACAAACAGCGATGACAGCTATTCCCGTCTTGAGAGGCAGGGGAAAGAGGCCAGCGGAAAAATAAGTATAAGCTACGAGAGACATCAAAGCGGAGCAATAATAACAGTTACAGACGAGGCAGAAGGAATGTCATATGAACGCATACGCAAGATACTCTCGTATGGGGGAGCCCACAGCCTAATGGCTCAAGGCGAAGCCGGCGGGAGGGGATATTTTGGGCGCGGAATGAAGCAGGCTATATACGGTCTGGGACATGGCTGGATAAAATCACTGCATGACGGCAAGTACTCGAGAGTGGATCTCTTCAGGACGGAAGCCGGTGGCTATATGTATGACGACTGGGACGGAGACAGGACGGCCGAGGACGATGATTACAGGCGTTTGAAGATTCCGGAAGGCTCCAATGGCACCCATGTGACTATAGTTGTTGAGAATCCGCAAACAAGCATACCGTATTTCAGCTCACTAGTGACGGCCATATCAAACAATATATATCTAAGAGACGTATTGCAGCGGAGAATGGTAGAGCTGACAAACCTCAATACCACAGGGAAAAAGCGTTCATCCCTTATTCTTAAATATGAAGAGCCTGAATCCGAGACTGTCTTAGGGCCGGATGCAAGGGGTTTTTTTGAATATGAGGGGGAGGAGTACTATTTTACGCTTACGCTCAAAAAAGCCCCAAATGCTGAGCTTGTTCTAAAGGGCGATGAGCGCACCAATGGCTTACTTGTAATTTCTGATACGGCAGTATTCGATTGTCAGTTTTTCCGATTTGAAAACCAGCTTGGCACTGAATATCTGCATGGCGTTGTCGAATGCCCGGGACTTGCAGAAATGCTGGTCAAGGGACATCCTGTCATTGGAGATGAGAGGGCGGGGCTCAATCTCAAGGAGCCTTTCGTGGCTGCATTTGCAGACGCAGTAAGCGACATGATTTCAGAAGCAATAAGAAAGGAGCAGCAGCGGCTCAGTCACATAGACCATGCTACCACATCGAGGCGCACTCAAATTATGATTGAGCACGTACTGCAGAAAATGAACAAGATTGCGGTAGAGGAGCTGGGCATAGTGCTTCCGCCCGGGCCGGGTTCGGGAAGGTACGGGCCCTTTGACACTGGAAGGCCAGCTGTGCTGCGCTTTAGTACACCCTTCTACTACAGGAAGGTCAATCATCCCTTTCATGCTGCCATGATAGTAGACCGCAGCCAGCTCATGGAGCAGGAAATACTCACATTTGAGTACGATTTACCCGAAAGCATAAAGGCTGAGCCTGATTTTGAGGATATGACCGTTTCCGACCTGCCTGAGAGCGGACGCTTCGAGTGGACTATAACCGGCTCGGAGATAGGAGCCAAGGGCAGGATAGGTGTAAGCTCGGGTCCGTACACGGCGTATTGCGAGATTGTCATTGCAGAAAATGCATCTGGAAAAGGCTATGGGCATCCGTCAGGAAAACCGCCTGCACCATGGAACATGGATAACTCGGTAGACCTTTTCAGAGGCTATGAGCTGCGCAATCTCAACAATGACATGGAAAGGGCTGTATACAGCCCGGAAGAGCGTCTGATCCTAATCAATACTGAGGCTCCGACAGTGAGGCTGTATGTGAGCGGACAGGGACATTTCAAGGATGGGGCGCGCCTGTTGCTTGCGGAGCTTCTGCTGGATGTCATCACAGAGGAGCTTGCACGCCGATATGTTGACAGGACAACGCAAAAGGGCCAAAGGAGTGCATACAGGCAGGCAAAGCAGGACTTGATACGCAGATACGGCGTTGAGATACACTCCATTTTGCTGGGATCTTAAAATACGATAGTATATGTCGATATCCACATAAGTGAGCCTTGTGTAGTCAGGGCTCACTTTATTTTTGGCAGTTATTTTATTTTGGTTGATATATTCTTTTTAATATGCTAGAATTAATTCGTTTGTATAAAAATTTAAATATCTGGAGGGAGTATGTCTAATAAAAGAACTATCGGAATTGACGAAAGACCGCCGCTCATTCAAAGCTTGCCGCTGAGTTTTCAGCACCTGTTTGCGATGTTTGGAGCTTCAGTGCTTGTTCCTATGCTGTTTGGGATAGACCCTGCAACTGTGCTGTTTTTCAACGGACTTGGAACAATAATATACTTCATAATAACAAAGGGAAAAATACCCGCATTTCTGGGAAGTAGCTTTGCTTTTTTGGCTCCGGTATTTATAGTGCTTAAATCAAGTTCATACAATGCAGCTCTAGGAGGATTCATAGCTTCAGGATTAGTTTTTGTGCTAGTGGCATTTTTAATTAAACTATTCGGAACCAAGTGGGTTGATGTAGTTTTCCCTCCGGCGGCAATGGGTGCCATAGTTGCCATAATAGGATTGGAGCTGGCCCCTGTAGCAGCAAAAATGGCAGGATTCGTATACGATGAAAACAACCCTTCCCTGTTCATGAATCCAAAGGTTTTAATGGTATCAATAGTTACTTTGTCAGTTGTAATAATCGGTTCTGTGGCATTCAGAGGATTTATGGCGATAATACCTATACTTATAGGTGTTATTTCAGGCTATGCACTTGCTTTAGCTCTTGGAATCGTAGATACGAATGCTATTCAAGCAGCTGCTATAATATCAACTCCGACTATTTACAAACCAGTATTTGAAATTGGAGCCATACTCACTATATTGCCAGCTTCTCTTGTTGTAATAGCTGAGCATATAGGGCACCTTGTTGTAACAGGAAATATAGTTGGCAAGGATCTTGTAAAAGACCCGGGACTGGACAGGTCGCTGCTTGGAAACGGTGTTATGACGGTGATTTCAGGATTCTTCGGTTCTGTGCCTTCTACAACCTACGGAGAAAACATAGGTGTGCTTGCCATAACAAAGGTATTCAGTGTATGGGTAATTGGAGGAGCTGCAGTGATTTCAATGCTGCTTGCATTCTTTGGAAAGTTCTCGGCTGCAATAACTACGATACCTCAGCCCGTAATGGGAGGCGTCTCGCTGCTGCTGTTTGGAGTAATAGCTGCATCGGGTATAAGAATGCTTGTGGAAGAGAAGGTTGACTATTCAAAGCCTAAGAACCTGATCTTAACGGCAGTTGTCCTTATAATAGGTCTTTCAGGAGCTTCAGTTAAATTTGCTACAGTTTCACTTCAGGGAATGGCGCTTGCGACTGTTGTTGCAATATTCATTAGCTTGGTGTTCAAGCTGCTTGAAATGGCTAATCTTTTGAATGAATAGAATATACAATATATAAAAATATAAAGGCTGTCTCGAGCAGATTGTAGTTCATGCTCGAGACAGCCTTTTGTATTTGGCGGCATGCTTTTATGCAGCCATATCATTCCTAGTTGTAGTCTACCTGGACCAGGCAAAGTCCTTTAGATTCTGCCATTGGGCCAGCCAGGCTCCTGTCCTTGGACTCGAGAATTCTTGCGACGTCCTCTGGTTTGAGCTCTCCTGTTCCTACTCTTAGCAGCGTTCCGGTGATTATCCTTATCATGTTGTGGAGGAAGCCGTCTCCAGTGTAAGTTATATATATGCCGTTGCCTTTTCTGGTTATTGATATGCTGTTTATTGTCCTTATGCAGCTTTTCTTTTTTGACTTCATTGTAGTGAATGCGTCGAAATCATGTGTGCCTGTCAGATATTCTGCAGCTTTTTCCATGAGCTGTGTGTCAACCTTGCCCTTGACATAGCTTGAGAATTTTCTTGTGAATACGTCGCAGTATGCTCCGTTGTCTATAGTATATAGATAGGTTTTTGTGCTGGCGTTGTGTCTTGAGTGGAATTTTTCGGCTGCGTCGGCCAAATATGTTACACGTATGTCCTCTGGCAGATAGTTGTTGATATAAGCAAACATTTCTGAAGTTTTCATTGTTGACTCAGTGAAAAAGTTGCATATTAAGGCCTTGGCGTGAACGCCCTTGTCGGTTCTCGAGCAGCCAATCACATTTATTTCCTCTTCCGTCATTCTGCTTAGCAGGTCCTCCAGCTTTCCCTGGATTGTATTGTCATTATCTCCAAGCCTCTGCCAGCCAGAGTATCTCGTTCCGTCGAACTGAAGCGACATTTTTATATTTCTCATGTTTTCTCCCGTATTGAATTATTTTTCCTAACTACTAAAACAAAAATTCTGTTGAATAATTGAATTTATTTGTAAAATCAGTTTTTAAGCCACAGATTATTATATACTATAAATAGAGAGTATGGAAGATATATGATTTTTAGGATAAACGGTAATGAAGAGCATATTATAGAAGGAGTGAACAGCTATGAGTGGTACCAATAGGGATAATATAAAGCAGGGCATGAGGGTCAGAATAGTGCAAAAGCAGGACCAGCGCTCGGGAAAACTTACTGAAGGAGTGGTTCAGAGAATTCTCACAAAGTCAGGGACTCATCCGCACGGAATCAAGGTTATGCTAGAGAGCGGAATTGTAGGCAGGGTTAAGGATATAATTGGATAATAGCTTGACAGGCGCTCCTAAACGGGCGTTTTTTTTTATTTGGATTTTTATGTGAAATTATCTTTTATACACAAAATTTACACAATAGATTGCTATCATATGTCTTATTGTATAACTAAGATCATCAGGGAGTGGTTTCTTATGGGAGAAAAATTAAATAGCAGAACTATTGTTGTATATGGAATGACCTGTTCGTCATGTGAAATGAGAATAGAACGCGCACTGAAAAAAATGGACGGTGTAAAAAAAGTAAGGGCGGACAATTCCAAATCAAATGTCACTGTGGCATTTGATGAAGAAACTGTGACGCTGGACGCAATAAAAAACGCCATAGAGGCTGAGGGATATTCTGTGAAAAATGGTATGGCTGGCGAGATGGATACAGGAAAGCTCTCAACAAATCAGGTGCTCGGAATTGGAATTGTCGTTTTGGCAGTATATATGATAATAAAAAGCACTGTGGGCTTTAATTTCATTCCTGAGGTTGACCAGTCAATGGGGTATGGTATATTGTTTTTAGTGGGTGCTTTGACATCATTGCACTGCGTGGCAATGTGCGGAGGTATCAATGTTTCTCAGTGTGCAGTACAGGTGGAGGAATCATATTCTGGATTTTCAAAACTAAAGCCGAGTCTGCTTTACAATCTTGGCAGAGTAGTCTCATATACTGTAATAGGTGGGATTGTAGGAGCGCTTGGTTCGGTAGTTAGTTTTTCAGGGCATGCAAAAGGTATTGTGGCTGTGCTTGCCGGCCTATTCATGGTGATAATGGGGCTCAACATGCTGGGTATAGCGCCTTGGGCGAGAAGGTTTGTACCCAGAATGCCTCGTTTTTTAGCCAATAATGTTGCAGAAGGCAGAACGGGCAAGGGCCCTTTTTATATTGGATTGCTGAGCGGCTTTATGCCGTGCGGTCCTTTACAGTCGATGCAGCTGTATGCGCTGGGAACAGGAAGTTTAGTTTCGGGTGCAATGTCAATGCTGGCATTCAGTCTTGGTACTGTGCCGCTTATGTTCGGTCTCGGTGCTGTAAGCACAATGCTCAGCAGGAAATTAACGAACAAAATGATTAAAGTAGGCGCCGCGCTTGTTGTGATTCTGGGGCTTGTGATGATGGGCAGGGGCCTAAGTCTGTCTGGAGTATCTATGGCATTTCCAGGTGTAAATTCTGAAAACGTGGAATCATCAGGAGCTGTGGCGGCTCTAAATGGAGATGTGCAGGAAGTTACGATAGACCTCCAGAGCAGCTACTATGAGCCGATAATTGTGCAAAAAGGCATAAAGGTCAGATTCAATATACGGGCAGCGGAAGAAGACATAAACGGCTGCAACGGAGCTTTGCAGGTTCCGGAGTTCGGAATTCAAAAGCAGCTTGTACCCGGCGACAACATCATCGAATTTACGCCTACCGAGGACGGGACTTTTCCATACTCATGCTGGATGGGCATGATAAGAAGCAGCATCACTGTAGTACCTTCCTTAGATGATATTTCGGAACAAGAGGTGAATAAGGCTGCTGCAGGCCCGGGCGAAAACGATGTGCCTCCGTGCTGCATACAGTAAAGGAAACGCATAGGGAGTGATATGGTGCAGAATAAAGATATCAGTATACTGCTAGTTGACGACGAAGTAAGACTTGTGGAGGCGCTCAAGCCGTATCTTATGAGCTTTGGCTACAATGTTCTTGAAGCATATAGCGGCAAGGATGCGTTATATATGTTCGAAAAAGAAAAGCCGTCTTTGGTACTGCTTGACTTGATGCTTCCCGACATGGCTGGTGAAGAGGTCTGCATGACTATAAGGAAAACATCCAGGGTGCCTATAATAATGCTGACTGCAAAGGTTGAAGAGGAAGATATATTAAAAGGTTTGGAGATTGGCGCCGATGACTATATCACAAAACCGTTCAGTCCAAGGCGACTTGTTGCAAGAATTCAGGCTCTGCTGAGAAGAAGCGCAAATGACACTGGGTTTACTGGTGAAAAGCTTTCTTTCAATGACGGAGACTTGGTTATAGACAAACAGAAGCATGAAATCTGGAAAAATGGTGAGTTGATACATTTGACATCAAACGAGTACAAGATAGTCATCACCATGGCGAAGCATCCTAGGAAAGTGTTCACAAGGGACGAATTGATAAAGCTGGCTATGGGAGAAGCATACGACGGTTATGACAGAGGCGTGGATTCGCATATAAAAAACATAAGGCGAAAGCTTGAGACTGATACAAAATCACCCCGGTATATTTTGACTGTGCATGGAGTCGGCTATAAATTCGGCGGTGAGCAAGCATGAAATACAGCCTTAAAGCGAAGCTGTGGATTTCCCACGTTTCAATTGCCTTAATATGCATAGGGCTTATCAGTTTGGTATTAAACGTGTTCATGGAAAGGCAGTTCAAGGAATACGTAATCAAGAATACGGAGCAAAAAAGCAATGAAATCGTCTCACGGATTGAGCGCCAGTATTTTCTCGGCACATCACAGAATCCTGAAATTATTGAAAGCATAGGAGCGGACGCGCTCAAGCAGGGACTCATAATAAGGGTAGAAGATGCAAACAATAACCTGCTGTGGGATGCAAGGGAATACAACAATGGCATGTGCGAACAAATAATTGAGCATATGTCTGAAAATATGACAAGCAAGTACCATGACTGGCAGGGCAGTTATGTTGAAAAGAGTTATAGCATAGTTACAGGATCAAAAAAGGTGGGAGCAGTAAAAATAGGATACTATGGGCCTTTCTATTTCGATGACAGAGACCTGGCGTTTATAACTGACTTGAACAAGTCGCTAGTGTATGTCGGCCTTCTTAGCCTGATTTTGGCGTTTATTTTTGGCACTGTAATATCTGGAAGATTGACAAGGCCCATATCAAGAGTAATCAACACGGCCAGGATGATATCAAAGGGCGAATTCAAGCACAGGAGCCTTGAAAAAAGCAATACTAAAGAAATCAATGAATTGATTGAAACAGTCAACAATATGGCTGAAACGTTGGAAAAACAGGAAAATCTCAGGAAAAGGCTCACCGCGGACATGGCACATGAACTCAGAACTCCACTTTCAATACTCCAAGTGCATATGGAAGGTATGATAGACGGCGTATGGGCTGCCGATAATGAGCGGATGAATGCATGCTATGATGAGATTATGAGGATACAGAGAATGGTGGGAGATATTGAAAAGCTCTCAAGATTCGAGGGAGAAAATATACTGCTTAACAAAGCCGAATTTGATTTGTCATCCCTGATGAAGCAGATGATCAAGAAGTTTGAACACGAGCACATAAGCAAGGGCATAGAAATGGTATATGAAGGCGGTGATGTGACCATAAAAGCCGACAAGGATAAAATAAGCCAGGTAATTCTCAATCTGCTGTCAAATGCCATAAGGCATACTGGCGAAGGCGGAAGGATAGTAATGACGGCAGAAGAGATTTCCGACAAAGTGATAATAAGCATAAGAGACAGTGGCAGCGGCATTTCTGAAGAAGACAGGCCGTTCATATTTGAGAGATTATACAGAGCGGATAAATCAAGGAACAAGGAGACAGGAGGGAGAGGTTTAGGTCTGGCCATAACCAAGGCTATTATAATCGCCCACAACGGAACAATAAAAGTAGAAAGCAAGCTCAATAAGGGAACTGTTTTTACTGTGACACTTCCCAAATCATAGAAATACAAATAGTGTTAAGCCGGTGCTATATTTGCATCGGCTTATTATTTTCTAAACAAAAAGAATTCTCCATAAAATTTACACAAAAGAGCTTTATACTGATTACATGAATACACTATAGGGGTAATGAGTATAATGCTGCAGCTTGCTTGTGGCAGTGACAAATCCAAGTGAAGGAGTCAGTTACAATGAAAACATACCAATGCAAAATAGCAGGGATGACATGAGCAGCCTGTGCGAAAGCCGCCGAAAGAACGGTCGGCAAGTTGGAGGGCGTAGAAGAGGCAAATGTAAATTTCGCTACAGAAAAGATGGTTGTCAAATTTGATGAGAGGCTGCTAAGTGAAGATGATATAAAGGAAGCAGTAGTCAAGGCGGGATTCGAGCCTGTGGATGAAGCGGAATCAAAGGAAGTAGCAATACCCGTATCGGGGATGACATGCGCAGCCTGTGCTAGAGCTATTGAAAGAGCTGTAGGGAAGTTGGAGGGCGTAGAAGAGGCAAATGTAAATTTTGCTTCTGAAAAAGCAATTGTCAAATACGAACCAAAGCAGGTGAGACTTTCAGAAATCAAGCAGGCCATAGCTAACGCAGGATTCAAGGCGCTTGAGATTGATAATAAAGACCAGGTGGACGAGGACAAGCAAAGAAAGGAAAAGGAAATCAAGACGCTCTGGATGAAGTTTGCGGTTTCGGCGGCATTTTCAATCCCGCTTTTGTACATCGCGATGGGGGCTATGGTTTGGTGGCTCAAATGGCCAATACCGTCCTGGCTCAATCCGATGCAGTACCCTCTGCTGTATGCGCTTGTTGAAATAGCGCTTGTGACTCCTGTGGTCATAGCCGGCAGCAGGTTCTATACGGTAGGTTTCAAAGCCATACTGAGAAAAAGTCCGAACATGGATTCTCTTATTGCAATGGGGACGTCTGCAGCGATACTCTACAGCCTGTATTCTACATACAGGATATATGCGGGAGACTTCAGATATGTAAATGATTTATATTTCGAAACGGCGGGCGTGATAATAACTCTTATATTGCTGGGGAAATCCCTTGAAGCTGTCTCAAAGGGCAAGACCTCAGAGGCAATCAAAAAACTCATGGGTCTGGCTCCGAAGACAGCCACAGTAATTCAGGGGGACAAAGAAATAGAACTGCCCATAGATGAAGTTGAAGCTGGAGATATCATTCTGGTAAAGCCAGGTGAAAAGATACCTGTGGATGGAATCGTGATTGAAGGCTTCACCTTTGTGGACGAGTCTATGCTTACGGGTGAGAGCATACCTGTGGAAAAAAAGGCCGGAGACAATGTTATAGGCGCAAGCATAAACAAGAACGGTTCTATAGTGTTCCAGGCAACAAAGGTGGGTGGAGATACGGCATTATCACAAATAATCAAGATGGTAGAGGATGCCCAGGGTTCAAAGGCTCCAATTGCCCAGATGGCTGATGTGGTGTCTGGCTACTTTGTGCCCATTGTGTTTGCAATAGCAGTCATCTCGGCAGCGGCGTGGTACGTATCGGGTGAGTCTGCTGTGTTCTCTCTGACCATATTCATATCTGTTCTTGTAATCGCGTGCCCTTGCGCGCTTGGACTTGCAACGCCGACAGCCATAATGGTGGGAACCGGCAAGGGAGCGGAGCACGGAGTGCTCATAAAAGGCGGAGAGGCTTTGGAGACGACGCACAAGATAGACACAATAGTATTCGACAAGACAGGGACAATAACTCAGGGGAAGCCCGAGGTTACGGACATAGTTGCGAGCGATAATATCGACAAAATGAAGCTCCTCCAGCTGGCTGCATCCGCGGAAAAAAGCTCGGAGCATCCTCTGGGTGAGGCTATCGTCAGGGGCGCCGAAAAAGAAAATCTGGACATAATAAAGCTGGACCGCTTTGCAGCAATACCGGGTCATGGAATAGAGGTGCAGGTTGAAGGCAAGACGCTGCTTCTGGGCAATAAAAAGCTCATGCTAGACAAGGGCATAGCTCTGGGGCGGCTTGAAAGCGAATCTGACAGGCTTGCAGGGGAAGGAAAGACCCCCATGTTTGTGGCTGTGGAAAACAAAATGGCAGGCATAATTGCCGTAGCAGACGTAGTCAAAGATAGCAGCGCAAGGGCGATAGCAAAACTCCACGGCATGGGAATAGAAGTAGCCATGATAACTGGCGACAATAGGAGAACTGCCGAAGCCATAGCAAGGCAGGTAGGTATAGACAGGGTGCTTGCAGAAGTTCTGCCTGAGGACAAGGCAAACGAGGTGAAGAAGCTTCAGGCCGAGGGCAGAAATGTAGCCATGGTGGGAGACGGCATCAACGACGCACCTGCGCTTGCGCAGGCCGACATTGGAATAGCAATAGGTTCGGGGACGGATGTTGCCATGGAATCAGCAGACATAGTGCTGATGAGAAGTGACCTCATGGATGTGCCTACAGCCATCAAGCTGAGCAAGAGCACAATAAGAAACATAAAACAGAACCTATTCTGGGCGTTCGCATACAACGTAGCCGGCATACCGATTGCGGCTGGAATTCTATATGCGCTTGGGGGAACCATGCTCAATCCAATATTTGCTGCAGCGGCAATGTCGCTCAGTTCGGTTTCGGTGCTGACAAACGCATTGAGGCTCAAAAGGTTCAAGGCTTTTGAATAACTAAATACCATAGGAGGATTTTTATGATGAAAAGATTGATTGTTGCTGCAATGTCGATTGTGACTGTTCTTGCCTTGACGGCGTGTAATTCCACAGATGTTGTGGCCAAGGTGTCCGTTACGTCTTTCGAATCCGTATTGAATAAGCTTGGCAGCAAAGTCGAGTTTGACGAGAGAGACAATGCCTGGGCTCTGAAATCGCCAACTGGAGAAAGGTTCCTAATAGGAAAAGATTTTGCGGGCGATTCAGATGTTGTGCAGGAGTTTGACGCGGAGCCGTTTATAAATGCCGGATTAGAGCCAGACAAGCTGCCGTCTGAGATATATAGGTATGATGAAAGTGCAGGGAATCTGAGGGTGATTGGCGAGCTGGGCTCAGAAGAATTCAGCTACAGCGGAGAACCTACTGCTATAGACACGTTCAAGCAGGTGGTAAAAACGAACCGAGAGGCAATAGGATACCACGAAAAGCTTGACCATTATGGGATTGCCATGGGCAATGGAAACATGTTTGAGTGGGCCAAGGATATGGCCGTTAACGACAAGGATATTGTGTTCGTCTTGAATCCGGAGCCGTTCATGGAAGCCGGGGCCGACCCTGAAAAGGTGGAAGGTTGGGTGTTTGCAAAGGTCGAGGTTAAAGATGAGAGCGGCAAGCCGCAGCAGGTCGATAAGCTCCTCAAGCCTTTTGAACTTGGAGAGTAATGTTGCGCGATATATAACAGGACTAAATAATAGCTGGCGGGGACAATTCATCCTCCGCCAGTTTTTCTTTAATAAAATAGCTATACATATGCTTGTTTTGTATTAAAATAAGGAGAAAAGATACTATTACGGAGTGGATTATGGAGAAAAAACGTGATTATGAGATTGATGCACTGAAAGGATTTGCGTGCATAACGGTTGTGTTTCTGCATGTTTTCAGGGGCAAGGAGTATGTGGATGTTTTTATAGGTGAAATTGGAAGATGGGCTGTACCGGCGTTTTTCATGGTGCAGGGCTTTTATATGGGCAGGTCGGCGCTCAAGCCATGGCTTGATTCGGCCATAGGCAAGTTTAAAAAAATATATATCCCATTCCTATTTTATTCGTTGGCATACGGAGTTTACTTTTATTATTATGATGGCAAGGCGTTCACATTTTCGGACGTGCTGCTTGGGGAAACGGCAGTCCATCTTTACTATGTAATTCACTACATGATATTTGCGCTTACGATACCGCTTCTTTACATGCTGCCCAAGCTTTATATGAAGTATTTTATGTGGTTTATGGTAATAAGCAACTTTGCATTATGCACAATCCTTGAAATTCAGCGCTTCTCGGGGATAAGGATTATCACATACAGCGGCATAAATCCACTCAAGTGGTGGGGTTTTGTGGCTCTGGGCATGCTTGCGGCCGAATCGCCAAGACTGTTTAAATATATCAGGGAGAATAGAAATGCCGCAGTCATGATTTCTACTGCTTTGGCTGCAATTGGAACGCTGCTGCCGTATCTTACGGGCAGGACAGGGTACTTCTATAACCGAGCGAGCCTGTTTCCTCTTGCAATTGGAATGACTTTGCTGATTATTGCACTCTATCAAAAGGAAAAAATGCCGGGCAAGGACGTTTTGTTATATATAAGCCAGCGTAGCTTTGGAATATACCTGATTCACTTTTTCATTGTGCATGTATTAAAGTTCGTTTTGGGTATTAAAACACTCTGGCTTGTCGCGATACTGACTATGGTAATTTCGATTCTGATACTGAATTTAAGCAAAACACTTAAAAGCGAGCTGTTGATGCGTTCTTAGAAATATTTACAGCTGCAGAGTGAATTAATAATAGATGCTGATTACTGGAACGGAAAAGAGGTAGACAATGTTTGAATTCAAGGATGTTAAATACAAGGGCATAGTTCATATACCAGGTGGAACAATAGAAAAAGGCAAAGTGACTACGCTTGTTGGCGAGAGTGGAGGCGGGAAGACAACTATACTCAAAATGCTCAACAAGATGATTTCGCCGACACAGGGCGAGATACTCTACGAGGGGCGTGAGCTCAGCAAAATAGATTCAGTAGACCATCGCAGGCAGGTGACTATGCTCTCTCAGAATCCGGTAGTTTTTGACGGAAGCATAAAAGACAATCTGGTTGCAGGACTGAATTTCCAGAACAGGCCAATGCCGGACGACAGCGCCTTAAAAAGAGTGCTAGAGCAGGTAAGCCTTAAAAAGGCGCTTGAAGAGCCCGTGGACAGGCTCTCGGGAGGGGAAAGGCAAAGGCTTGCACTAGGGAGGATACTCCTGCTGGATTCGCCGGTATATCTGCTAGACGAGCCGTCTTCGGCACTTGACGACCATACTGAGGGCCTGATAATTGACATGATAACCGACTATGTAAGGCGCAACAACAAGACGCTTGTCATGGTCACCCACTCAAGAAGCGTGGCACAAAAATATTCTGACGTTGTTTTCAAAGTGTCAAACGGCGTATGTGCATTGGAGGGATTATAATGACTGGGGGAGCTGTCAATCTGTCTTTTGCTCAGGTGCTTGCAGCATATGTTTTCGTAGCATTTGTGCTTTTTGTCGTAAAAATCCGAGGCATCAAGAGGGAAAGAGAAATTATGATATCCTCGATAAGGATGACGCTGCAGCTAATTTTGACAGGTTATGTACTGCTTTATATATTCAAGCGTCCGGATCCGCTTATGACAGTCGGCATAATTGTGCTTATGGAAATTTTTGCAGTACATACGGTTTTTAAGAAATTCAAGGGGCGTGTATCGGATTCGCTGAAGAGGGTAATCGCTGTTTCGCTTGTTGTAGGAACGGTTTCATGCCTTTTGTATTTCCTGTTCATCATTGTGCGAATATCACCCTGGTACAATCCGCAATATTTTATTCCTATTGCAGGTATGTTCATAGGCAATTCTATGACAGGGATTTCGTTGGGAGTGAACTCGCTTACGGAGGGCATGACTTCCAAAAGATACATGGTTGAAGAAGCGTTAATACTCGGGGCAACGCCAGAGGCTGCAGCGAGGGAAATTGTAAACAGGACATTCGATGCGGCAATACTCCCAACAATCAATTCTATGGTTGGAATGGGCATTGTGTTTTTGCCTGGAATGATGACAGGCCAGATTCTTTCGGGAACGATTCCGACTACAGCCATAGCATACCAGATAGCCATAATGCTTGGCATACTCGGTGCCGTTTCACTGTCTGTAATAACAATGCTTCAGCTTGGCTACAAGACGTTCTTCAACAAGGAAAGCCAGCTGCTCTAAAAAGCGGCTGGTTGAATTTCTGCTTGCAAAGTATGGCATAATATAGTAAATTTATATATAATAATTCTTTAGAAAGCGGGGGTGAGTATAGAATGGATGATAATCCTGAGGACATACGAAGTTGCAATTCAACGTGTTTTTTTGTATCGTTAAAAACGAAAAAGTATTTGAATAAACGTTATTGCATGAGGTCATAATAAAACCCGTTTAGTTGGTTTTGTTGTGTCTTTTTTTATTTTCAAATACTTAATGGCTGGAGGAAAGGAAATGACTAGTGAGTTTTTGTTTTTAATGATACTGATTTTGCTGAACGCGTTTTTTGCAGCTTCTGAAATCGCTTTGATTACACTCAATGACAATAAAATAAAATTAATGGCTGAGGAAGGGGACAAGAAGGCTAAACTGCTGCAAAAGCTTCTGAATGAGCCCAGCAGATTCCTAGCCACAATTCAAATAGGCATAACGCTTGCAGGTTTCCTGGCGAGTGCATTTGCATCGGAAAGCTTCTCTGGCAGGGTTGTAACTCTTGTACAGAGCATAGGAGCTCCAATTCCAGAGGAGTGGTTGAAGGCCATATCTGTGTTTGTTATAACATTGGTCCTTTCATATTTTACTTTGGTACTTGGGGAGCTTGTTCCGAAAAGACTGGCTATGAAAAAGGCAGAACAAATATCGATGTTTGCGGCAGAGCCATTGAATTTCATCATGACGGTAACATCGCCGTTTGTAAAATTTTTGACTGTGTCGACAAATTTTTTCGTAAGAATGTTTGGCGTCGATCCTCATTCTGAGGACGACAAAGTGACTGAGGAAGAAATTCGTATGTTGGTAGAAGTTGGCGAGGAGAAGGGGACAATACACGAAATTGAAAAACAGATGATAAACAACATTTTCGAGTTCAATGATAAAAATGTTGAGGACATAATGACTCACAGAGTCGATATAGTTGCTTTAGAAGAATCTGCAAGCTTCGATGAAGTTATTTCCACTATAAACAATGAAAGATATTCGAGAATCCCAGTTTTTGAAGGCAGTATAGATAATATTATTGGCATATTGTATGGCAAGGATTTGTTGAGATTCATCGCAGAGAATGGAGATAAAGAAAAAATAGATATTAGGAGCATGGCAAGAAAGCCTTATTTTGTGCCAGCATCAAAGCGTACAGATGAGCTCTTCAGGGAGCTGCAAAAGAGCAAGATGCATATGGCGGTTATTATCGACGAATACGGCGGAACTGCTGGGATTGTGACATTAGAGGATCTGATGGAGGAGATTGTAGGCAATATTTTTGACGAAGACGATGAAGAAGAAAAAGATTTTGAAAGAATAGACGACAATACAGTTGTTATAAATGGCTCGGCCAGTTTGGACGATGTAGGCGAATATCTTGGGGTGGAACTGCCTACAGAGGAACATGAAACTTTAAGCGGTTTCATAATAGGGCAGCTTGGAATGATACCTGAAAAAGGTGAAAACCCGGATGTTGAGTTCGCCGGATTTGTATTTAAAATTGAGGAAGTTGAAGAAAAACGAGTGTCGAAGGTTAGGGTGTTTATACCATGCAGTGATGATTTAAACGATGCCCAAATTTAAGGCGCCTATATGAAATTGTGGTCTTTAATTTGGCAACTAACTTTGAACAATTGGAGGATTAAAAAAAATATGAGTAATTTTGGAAACCAAATGAAAACGATGCTCTTTATGAGTATTTTGACAATTATGGTGATAATGATAGGCGGAGTATTGGGAGGCCAGTCAGGCATGGTGATGGCTTTTGTATTCGCTCTTGTAATGAACGGCGGAAGCTACTGGTTCAGTGACAAGATTGCGCTTTCAATGACGGGAGCACAGCCAGTCGACAAAGAAGAAGCGCCTGAGCTTTATGGAATAGTTGAGAGATTGGCGAAAAATGCGGATCTGCCAATGCCGAGAGTTTATATTACACCGTCGCCTCAGCCAAACGCATTTGCTACAGGACGCGATCCGCAGCATTCTGCTGTGGCTATAACTCAGGGTCTGCTCAGCTTGTTGAATCAGGAAGAACTGGAGGGTGTTCTTGCGCATGAACTGGCTCACATAAAAAACCGCGACGTCCTCATAAGCACTGTAGCTGCGGTAATGGCCGGTGTTATTACTACGGTTGCCAACTGGGCTCAGTGGGCTCTTATGTTTGGCGGTGCAGGCAGCGACGAGGAAGAAGGAGGATTAGCTGCACTTCCTCTTATAATCCTTGGACCTCTAGCGGCCATGTTGGTGCAGATGGCTGTATCGCGTTCGCGCGAGTATATTGCAGACAGCACAGGCGCCGAAATAGCAGGTAGCAGCAGAGGTCTTGCAAATGCATTGCTCAAACTGCATCAAGGCTCGAGAATGATACCTATGCAGGTAAGCCCGGCGGCAAGCCATATGTTCATTGTGAATCCGCTTAACGCCCAGAGGGTGGCGAACCTTTTCAGTACACACCCTCCGATTGAGGATAGGGTGGCAAAGCTGCGCAAGCTAGGAGCATAATAGACAGGTATAAGTAACAACTGAAAAGCAGATTTTTGAAAAATAGATTTCGAGCTGTAAAAATAAAAGCTATGGAGAATTGACTGCTAATAACGTCATTTTCCCATAGCTTTTTTCTTTTCATTAAGGGATTCTATTGAGCGCGTTTATAAGCATATCCCTAGCTATTGGAGCTGCACTCTTACCGCCTGTAGAACCGGCGCTTTCGAGCACTACTACAACCGCGACTTTGGGATTGTCTGCAGGGGCGAAGCCTACAAACCATGCGTGTTCTTTGCCGGTTTCATTCTCGGCTGTTCCAGTCTTGCCCGCTACTTCGACATTTCTTATGTGGGCATTTTTCCCTGTGCCATTGTTGACCACATCTACCATCATGTCTTTTATGGTCTGTGCCGTTAAAGCATCTGTGGCAGTGGCAAGTATTTCAGGGGTTACTTCCTTTAGGACTCCACCCTCGGGCGACACGATTTTTTGCACGAGGTAGGGCTTTACAATATTACCGTCGTTGGCTATTGCGCTTGCGGCAAGCAACATATTAAGAGGCGTTACCAGTATTTTCCCCTGGCCAATGGCGCTTGCACCAAGCTCAGGCTTGTCCATTTTGCTTTCCGGGAATATCGAGTCCTTAGTCTTTATGTCAAATGGTATTTTTTTATTGAATAAGTAATTTTGTGCTGTGTAACGGAGCGTATCACTGCCGAGTTCGAGTCCCATGCTTGCAAAGGCTGAGTTGCAGGACACTTCCATTGCCTTTCTAAGATCCACGCTTCCATGAGAGTTTCCGCCGTAGTCGCGTAGCTCATAGCCGTCTATCACTATGCTGCCCTTGCAGTTATAGTTCCCGCTTAGGCTGTTTTCAAGAGCTGCAGTCGCAGTGATTATCTTGAATACAGAACCCGGAGTATAGAGTCCCATTGAAGCCCTGTTTATGAACGGACTATCAGGATTCTCCACGATATCCTCCCAATCCTCCTTTAGAGTTGCAGGATTGAAGTCGGGTTTGCTCACCATTGCATACACTTCGCCGGTTTTGGGATTCATGAGTATTATGGAGCCCTTCTTGCCCGACAGGTACTTCGAGGCCTTATCCTGCAAGGAGTTGTCTATGGTGAGTGAGAGGTCGTTTCCCTTTTCTTTTGGGCCCGTGATCTTCTGGGCTATCTCTTCTATTGGGTTCTTGTACAAGTTGAGAAGCTCCTTGTTGTAGGAGTCCTCAAGTCCTGATTTGCCATATTCCCTGTAGCTGTAGCCTATTACATGGCTGTAGAGACTCCCAAAGGGATAAAACCGGGACTGTCCGTTTTCAGTCTTTTCGCTGTATGCCAGCACGCTGCCGTTTCGATCATATATTTTACCGCGCAGTACGCTTTCCTCATTTGCCCAGAGCCTCTTGTTGTAATTGCTGCTGACAATTTTTGATGCCTGGAAGACCTGGAAATACGTAAGATATACTACAAGGCCCATGAACATTAGTGTAAGGGCCGTAAGGACCTTTATTATTCTCTTGTCGGTCTTATCCATTGTGTTCCTCCTGTTCTGCTTGCTGCTTTTCAGAGGCGACCTGCAGTATACCAAGCGCTGCAAAGCTGGATATTAGCGAGCTGCCGCCGTAGCTTACAAACGGCAGGGTGACACCAGTCAGCGGAATCATTTTAATTACGCCACCTATTATTATAAATGCCTGGAATCCAAGTATAGTCGTTATGCCAAGGGCTATTATCTTGAAGAATCTGTCGTCCTGGTTCAGGGCGATTTTAAAGCCTCTGTATACGAGTATCATAAAGAGCATTATTACGCCTATTCCGCCGAGTATCCCCATCTCCTCGCATATTGCGGAGAATATGAAGTCTGTATGGACCTCGGGAATGAACTCGGGATGGCCAAGGCCTATGCCTGTACCAAAGAATCCTCCCGAGGCTATTGCAATAAGCGACTGGATTATCTGGTAGCCCATGCTGTCTGCATATTTCCAGGGCTCAAGCCAAGCTGTTATTCTGACCTGGACATGGCTTACTGCAAAGTAGCCTGCGATGCCGATGAGCAGCGCACCAAGTATGTTGTAGTAAACAAGCCTCCTGTCCTCCTCGAAAATATAAAAGACAGTCATGAACACGAAGTAGAAAATCATGACGGTTCCAAGATCGCGCTGAATGAAGAGGAAACCTATGAACGCATATATTATCCCTAAAAGCCAGTACTGATTGAATGGTTTATTCTTTAGGCTATAGTACGAGGCGAGCAGGAAGACAAGGAGTATCTTTATGAACTCCGTCGGCTGGAAGCTGTAGCCTGCTATCTGAATCCAGTTGGTGGAGCCCTTTATCTTCACACCAAGAACAAGCGTAGCCATAAACAGAGCAAATGAAAGCGCAGCATAGAGAGTAGCCCATTTGCGCAGGAAGGGCATGTATTTTGTTAAGAAGTAGAACGCAAAATATGCCGCTATGCCAAGGCCGAACCACTTGATTTGCCTGAAGCCGTATTCGGGACTCAGTCTGTATATGACTATTACCCCGATGCTTACCAGCATGCTTATTATGAGGAATACGTAGTGGTCTCCAGGTGATATCTTTAGGAGCGCATAATTGGATATGTATATTATAAGAGCCAAGAGCGCACCAAGAAGCAGCACAGAGCTGTCAAAACGTCCTCCATAGAAGCTAAGAAGCAGTATAGCCATTATGTCGATTGTCAGTATTAGGTTTTGTGGAATCCTGTAAGATAAAAGCTTTCTGATCATATTATCCCTCTTTATTTGGTTACGAATAGGAATTCAAGCTGCCCAAGTCTTATACGGTCGTTGTTTTTAAGCTCGACCTCGCCGTCTATGCGCTCTCCGTTTATATAAGTGCCGTTGGAGCTGCCAAGGTCAGTCAGCATGAATCGCTTGCCGCTGACTGTTATTTTAAGATGTTCGCTCGACATATACGGATCATTTATGACGATGTCATTTCCCTGCTTTCTTCCAATGGTGATGGATTTGTTTACTGCATACATGTCATTAACCTGGAAAGGAAGATATTCCTTCATGACTATGAGCTTGAGGTACGAGCGCGCACTTTTGAGCGTAGCGACGCCTTTGATGTCAAGATAAATGAGCCTTATTATGGCGAAAATGAACAGGTAAATAATTATAATGAAAAAATACCTGAATACCAATGAGAGTATATTGAACATTTTTATCCCTGCCTTGTATATAACTTTGATTATCCAACTTCTACATTATCACTATTTGATGTGAAAATCCACAAGCAAAGATAATAAAAAAAGGGCATAAAGTCGTATCCATCAAGTATAGGGAGTTTAATTGGTTGTAAAATGGGGATAAACTATATGTATATTAATCATGAAGCAGAAATCACTAGTATTTGTTAAGTTTTATGCAGAATGGAGATTAAGCATGCCTAAAAAACACAAGATAGTATCATTTATAAGCAGAGTAATATTCATGATGGTAGGCGCCACTCTCGCATCAATAGCGCTTCAGGTATTCCTCATTCCAAACAACGTAATCGACGGCGGAGTTGTCGGCATATCGATAATAGCGAGCCACCTGACGAAGCTGCCTCTGGGACTATTCACATTCGTTCTCAACATACCATTTCTTGTAATAGGCTACAACCACATAGGAAAGACTTTTACGCTGTCTACGTTATTTTCAGTCGCATGCCTTTCGGTGGGCGTGTCTATTATGCAACCTATTCCCGAGATTACCAATGATGTCCTGCTGGCTTCTGTATTTGGCGGCATAATACTGGGCGCGGGAGTAGGGCTGATAATCAGAAATGGGGGCTCGCTTGACGGCACGGAAATAGTCGCCATAATACTCGACAAGAGGCACAGCTTTTCAATCGGAGAGATAGTGATGTTCTTCAACCTGTTTATACTCAGCAGTGCGGGTTTCGTATTCGGATGGGACAGGGCTATGTATTCACTCCTGGCCTATTTTATAGCTTTCAAGGTTATTGACATTACAATTGAAGGTATTGACGAATCCAAGGCAGTAATTATAATATCAGAAAAACACCAGGATATTTCAGAAGCCATAATGGACAGGCTGGGCAGGGGACTTACGCTGCTTGACGGCAGAGGGGCCTACAAGGGAGTAGGGACTGATGTCATATACGTTGTAGTGTCACGTCTGGAGATAGCTAAGTTAAAGTCAATTGTCCATGGTTTTGATGAGAATGCTCTCATGACAATAGGAAGTGTTGAGGTTTCGGGTACGAAGTATAAGAAGAAGGCTATACATTAAAAAATGGGAGGGATTTATTTTGGACTATAAGGTTGAAGTTGTGGAACAGGAAGCAATAAATGCGGTCGCTGTGAGGACTCGCTGCGCGGTCAATGATCTGCCAAAGGCAATAGGCGAAGGCTATGGTCTTATCATGGGATACCTTGGTGAGCTTGGGAAATATCCGTCAGGTGCGCCCTATGTGGCCTATTTCAACATGGACATGCAGGATCTGGACATAGAAATGGGTTTTCCAGTGGCAGAAGAGATTGAAGGCAAGGAGGCTGTTGTAAAAACCCAGGTTCCAGCAGGCAGGTATGCTGCATGCATGTACAAGGGCCCTTACAGTGATATAGGCTCTGCATACGATGCTGTAATGCTTTGGCTTGAGGAGAATAATCTTAAGTATTCAGGGACAGCATATGAGTTCTATCTGAACGATCCTGCCAGCGTTCCGCCAGAGGAGCTTCTCACGAAAATATTGATTAAACTGTAAACAATGAGAAAGACATAAGTATATTTTGTTTTTTAAAATGAAACAAGTTAATTAAAAAGGAGAAACCATACTATAGACTGGGTATGATTTCTCTTTTTTTATATTTTATATACTTATGCAAAACTTAGTAAGCAAGTGTTTAAAGCAGGCTTGGGCTAAATACCAGCAAACAGCCGATTGCAGAGCATGGAGTCCATTCCCGCATCTAGAGCGCGCTGATAAGTCACTTCGACTGGGTACTCGAATCTGATAAATCTGACGGTATTTTCTGAGGAGTCAAAAATGACAAAGCACCCTTCCGGATTGCCGTCTCTAGGCTGACCCACTGAGCCGATATTTATGATATACCTTTTATCATTTTCCAAATCAAATGTAAAGCTTTCCCAAACCTCAGTCAGTTTTATGTCGTAAGGCTCATTCATATCCTGGGTCCAAACTGCCGCCCTGTGAGTATGCCCGACAAACAGAACCTGCTCTGTGAAAAGCTCGAAGTTTGCAAACGCGGTCACCTTGCTTTGGATATATTCGAAAGGGTTAGTCAACGCTCCATGTGCCATTTTAATCATTGCATCCGCATCCTCCAAGGTATAGGGAAGCTTGCTTATATAATCAATGTTATCGCTTGTAAGGTTGTCTTTAGTCCACTTTATGGCGTTTTGAGCTGCGGGATTAAAAAGCCTGGAATAGGATGGGTGTATGCAGGCGTACTCATGGTTGCCAATTAAGCATTTGTGTTTTTTGGCGATATCCAGGCACTCGTTCGGATTGGGATAATAGCCTATCATATCGCCCAAAAAGTAAAGCCGTTCTAATTTCTCGGATTCGACTATTTTCATCGCAGATTCAAGTGCTGCTATGTTGCCGTGGCAGTCTGAAAGCAGTGCTATTTTCAAAAGGATACCTCCAGGTTACGTAATGTTATCTTGATTTTAATAGTGGTGTCTTAATATATGTACCCATTATTTTATTTTTATATAATAAAAAGGGAATTCAGCTGAGACTATGATATAATTATAACAAAAAAATCAAATAATACAAAGTCAGGACAATAGAGATTAATCTTTAGGATTCAAAGCTTCTGAAATGGGCATTATACATTTATCTTAATTAAGTACACATAGGAGGGCGCAGGTATGTCCAACGATATCATAAGATACGACATTGAAGAGTATGTCGAGTATATGAGGGATGAATCAAGGATTATGGGGAAGGCGGATTCGATTTCATTTCCAAAAAATGAGGCCGAGCTCAAGCGAGTGCTTGAAAAGCTTGCTGAAAGCAAAGAAGCCATTACTATCCAGGGTGCCAGGACAGGCCTAACTGGAGGGGCGGTGCCCATGCAGGGGCATGTCATAAATCTATCAAACATGAACGGAATAACGGGGCTGAGATACGACGGCGATAAGGACTGTTATTTTTTGAGAGTCGAGCCGGGAGTGTTGCTATCCGAGGTAAACACGGCGATCTCAAAGCTGGAATTCGACACCTCCGCTTGGAGTGCAGAATCATTAGAGGCTCTTAAGCTGCTTAAAGCATCAAAGTCCAGGTTTTTTTCGCCGGATCCGACCGAGACGAGCGCCACAATCGGAGGGATGATATCCTGCAATGCATCAGGAGCAAAGTCATTCAAATACGGGGCCACGAGGAATCACATAGAATCGCTCAGGATTGTGCTGGCAGATGGCGACACTATAAGTCTTAAAAGGGGCAGAGAAAGGATAGACGGAGGGATACTCAGACTTACCACGCAAGGCGGTAGAGAAATTTGTGAAAAGCTGGATGTCTATAATATGCCGCATGTTAAAAACGCTTCGGGCTACTATCTGGAAAGCGATATGGACGCTGTAGACCTTTTCGTAGGCTCTGAAGGCACGCTTGGGATAACAGTTGAAGCAGAAATAAAGCTTATACCCAAGCCCGGGTGCATATATGGCGTTATGGCGTTTTTTCCTGACCAGGAAAAAGCGATTGACTTTGTAGAGTCGGCCAAGGCGCTTGAAAGTAAGCCTGCAGCCATAGAATTCTTCAACTGCATGGCCCTGGAGCTAATAAGGGCTAACATGTATAGGGGACATCTTCCGGACATACAAAGGGTTGATCCCGTTTATCACACAGGTATATACGCGGAGCTGCATGCAACGGATGAAGATGCCGGCAAAGGTATGCTTAAAGCTTTGTCAGCTCTGATAGAAGGCTGCGGAGGCAATCTGGCAGAGGCATGGCTTTCCATTTCAAAGCATGACATGGAGAGACTCAAGGAATTCAGACATGCGGTACCTGAGTTTGTAAACAGCATAATAGACGAGAGGCGGAAGGGTGAGCCGACTCTTACCAAGCTGGGTACGGATATGGCAGTTCCGAACGGTTTCCTAAGAACTGTCATGAGGATGTATGATGAAGGGATACAAAACGCCGGGCTAGAATCTGTCATATTCGGCCATATAGGCGACAACCATCTGCATGTAAACATACTTCCTAGAAACATGGGCGAATACGATACTGGCAAAAAGCTCTACGGAGAATGGGCACAGGCTGTTGCCGAAATGGGCGGCACTGTGTCTGCAGAGCACGGCATTGGAAAGTTCAAGGTGGCGATGCTAAGGAAAATGTACAGTCAGGCTGCTCTTGATTCCATGATGAAAATAAAAAAGATATTCGATCCAGACAACAGGTTAAACAGGGGAAATCTATTCGGGTAAAGGTGGGATGATGGCATGAATATTGTAGTCTGCGTAAAGCAGGTTCCGGATACGAGCGAGGTAAAGCTCGACAAGAAGACTAACACAATTATAAGGGAGGGCGTTGAGTCCATAATAAATCCTTACGACTCTTATGCTCTCGAAGAAGGCGTTAGGCTAAAGGAAAAGCTGGGTGGCAAGGTTAGCCTTCTTAGCATGGGAATTCCTGCGGTCAAGGGAATGCTTAAGGAAGCCATGGCTGCGGGAGCTGACGAGGCATTTCTTCTCAGCGACAGGCGCTTTGCAGGAGCGGATTCGCTGGCTACAGCGTATTCTCTTTATCTTGGTGTTAAGAAAATAAAAGCCTACGACCTGATAATATGCGGAAAGCAGGCGATAGACGGGGATACGGCTCAGGTGGGTCCAAGTCTAGCGCAAAAACTTGGCATACCGCATGTGAGCTACGTAATTTCAATATTGGAAGCGTCTCCCAAAAAACTCAAGGTGAAGAGGCTTGTAGACGATGCATATGAAATCATAGAAGTGGAACTTCCAGCTCTGATTACGGTTGAAAAGGGAATAAACATTCCAAGATTCCCATCGATAGAAGGATTTTTTAGGTCCGAAGCGGAAGAAGTGACTATATGGGGAGCAGACGACGTAAAGGCCGACATGAAGCATATAGGACTTGAGGGTTCTGCCACATGGGTGCTGAGGACATTCGCCCCAAGCTATGAAAAAAGCGTCAATATGATAGGCGGAAGCCCAAAAGAGCAGGCAAGGGAAGCTATAGCTGCTCTTGTTGACGCCGGATTCATTGAATCAGGCAGGGAGGGTGAGTAATGGCAAAAATATTAGTTTTTGACGAAAAGTGTGTAGGTTGTGGCAAATGTATTAATGTGTGCCCGTTTAATGCTATAACCCTTGAAAACAAGAAGGCCGTAATCGGAGATGCATGCGTGATGTGTGGAGCATGTGAAAGGAACTGCCCGTTTGGAGCTATAAAGATAGAAAGAATGCAGGGATATGAGCAGGACATATCGCTCTACAAGGGTGTATGGGTGTTTGCTGAGCAAAGAGGCGGCGAAACTGCCGGAGTTGCGTTCGAGCTTCTTGGAGCTGCGCGCAAACTGGCTGACAGGCTTGGAGAGAGCGTAGCGGCTGTTCTGATTGGAGACGTGGTGTCTGAGCAGGCTAAAGAGCTTATAGCGTATGGAGCTGACGTTGTATATGTCATAGAAGGCAATGACTATGAGAATTTCAGTGACGAGCTTTACGCCGATGCATGTATCAAGCTTATTGAAGGACACAAACCCTCTATATTTCTGCTTGGTGCTACAGCCTACGGAAGGAGCCTCGCGCCAAGGATATCATCAAGTCTTGAAACAGGCCTTACTGCTGACTGCACGGTACTTGAGATAGACAGGGAAAGTGGCATGTTCGTACAGACAAGACCAGCCTTTGGGGGAAACATCATGGCTTCCATAGTTTGTCCGGCGAGAAGGCCTCAGATGGCTACTGTCAGACCTAGAGTCATGAAAAAACCGGAGCCGGATTTCGGGAGGATCGGAAGCATTGTCAAATTCGCGCCAGTGATTGAAATGAGTCCGAAAGCAAAGCTTCTAGAGAGGATACAGGAGGAGAGCTTTGGGGTATCTCTTGCAGATGCTGAAGTCATAGTGGCTGCGGGCCGTGGCATTAGTGATCAAAAGAACTTGGCGCTTGTTGAGGAGCTTGCAAGGCTTTTAAACGGGGCTGTCGGCGCTTCGCGTCCGATAGTCGATGAAGGCTGGATTGACCACAGCCATCAAGTTGGGCAAACTGGAAGGACTGTAGCACCGAAGCTTTATATAGCTGCAGGTATATCCGGAGCCGTCCAGCACGTGGCGGGCATGTCTTCTGCGGATTTCATAGTGGCAATAAACAGGGACAAGGATGCCCCGATATTCAAGATAGCGAATGTGGGCATAGTCGGAGATGCTGCCGAAATAATAAGGGAGCTAATAGCCCAATTGAAGTCTAGCTAAATAGTGCATTGTCCGCTAGATTGGAAGTTGCACAAATATTATGAAAATTTTATAACTTGCATGTTGACAAATAAGCTAGAGCTGATATAATTGACTTCAATACAAAATTTAATACTACTTATCAAGAGTGACTGAGGGACTGGCCCGAAGACGTCCGGCAACCTGATTGAAAATCAAGGTGCTAAATCCAGCAGACTTAAATGTCTGAAAGATAAGGTGCGATGCTTGAACACTATCCTGCGCTTATCGCAGGATTTTTTTATAGGCATGAACATAGGCTCTCCATCTTATCTTGGGAGCTTTTTTTATTGCTCCTAAATAAAAAAATATTAAAATTGGAGGAATGATTGTTATGACAAAGAAATTGGGATTTGAAACTACGCAGCTTCATGGAGGATACTCGCCTGAAAAAGAAAACAAGTCAAGGGCTTTGCCTATTTATCAGACAACATCGTTCACTTTTGACGATGCTCAGGATGCGGCGGATCTGTTTGCGCTCAAGAAATTCGGCAATATCTATACAAGGATTACAAATCCTACGACCGGGGCATTCGAGGCAAGGCTTGCAGAGCTTGAGGGCGGTGTGGGTGCCGTTGCAACTGCTTCTGGAATGGCTGCAATAACCTACTCCATACTCAACGTTGCAAAGTCTGGAGATAGCATAGTTGCCGCATCGACGCTTTATGGCGGAACGTATACGCTTTTCGCCAACACGCTTAAGGACTTTGGGATAGAAGTCATATTTGCTGATCCTGACGATGTTGAGAATTTCAGCAAGGTAATTCAGGATAACACAAAGGCGGTATACATCGAGACTATAGGTAATCCGGGAATAAACGTTGCCGATATACAGGCAATAGCCGACATTGCGCACAGTAATGGAGTGCCTCTCATCGTAGACAACACGTTCGCAACGGCTTACCTTTGCAGGCCTTTCGAGCACGGAGCAGACATCGTAGTATATTCGGCCACCAAGTACATAGGCGGAGCCGGTACTTCAATAGGTGGAGTAGTCATAGATTCTGGAAAGTTCGACTGGAGCAACGGCAAGTTTCCAAAGCTTGTGGAGCCGGACAAGAGCTACCACGGACTTTCATACACCGAAACATTCCAGGCGGCCGCGTATATAGTAAGGCTTAGAGTGGTGCTCTTAAGGGACATCGGAGCATGCCTGTCGCCTTTCAACGCATTCCTGCTTGCACTTGGGGTGGAAACTCTGTCCCTCAGGCTTGAAAGACACGTTGAAAATGCCAAGAAGATTGCCCATTATCTGAAAAATCATCCGAAGGTGGAGTGGGTTAACTATCCTGGGCTTGAAGACAGCAAATACAAGCCGCTGGCTGACAAATACCTGCCAAAGGGTCCTGGAGCAATGCTGACATTTGGCATAAAAGGCGGATACGAAGCAGGCAAGAAGTTCATAGAGTCGCTGGAAATTTTCTCGCACCTTGCAAACGTAGGGGATGCCAAGTCGCTTGTCATCCATCCGGCATCAACTACTCACCAGCAGCTTGACGAGGAGCAGCAAAGGGCAAGCGGCGTGAGCCCTGAGCTCATAAGAGTGTCTGTGGGAATCGAAACAGTCGAAGATCTCATAGCCGATATTGAACAGTCGCTATCTAAAATCCAGAGCGTATAGCTAAAAAGCATATGCTAAATTGTAAAAAAAGTGATTTTTTAATCTGGACGGAAAAGCCAAGGATATCAAATGTTTGTCAAATGAATTCATTTACAAAAACTATTATGATTTAAGCTTTGATTGAAAAACAGCATAAGCGTTACAATACCTCCCACGGGTGTGATATAATCACTTCGCAAGTAATTATTATAATATTGGGAGGTATGTTAAGATGAAGAAATTTTCAAGACTAGTACTTGCTGCAACTCTTGCAGTTAGTATGATTTTCGGGCTTACAGCATGCAGTCAGAAGCCGGCAGAGGAGCCTGCACAGCAAGCTGAGGAAAAGAAGCCTGAAATAGCATCTATAGAGGAAGGTAAACAGGGATACTTTGTGGACGCACTTTGGCTTAAGGAGAATGCGGACAAGGTTGTTGTAATTGATGCAAGAGCGGACAAGGAATATGCAAAGGGTCACGTGCCTGGAGCTATAAACATAACTTGGCAGATGCTTTCAAACATGCAGCCAAAGCAAGGTGAGATTGGCTGGGGAGTAGTACTTGGCAAGGAAGAGCTTGAAAAGAAACTGGGAAGCTTTGGAATTGACGGCAGCAAGGATATAGTAATATACAACGACCCTAAAGGTCTTGGAGAAGACGGCAGGGTTCTGTGGATGCTTAGAATAGCAGGCCTTGAAAACACAAGACTGCTTGATGGTGGATATCCAATGTGGCTTAAGGCTGGCGGAGAAGAAAGCACAGACGTTCCGCAAATAGCTGCAGTTGATTTCAAAATAGCTAACTATAATGATTCAACACTTGCGACTACTGACATGGTTAAGGAAAAACTTGGAACTGCAAAGCTTGTGGATACTCGTTCGCCAGAAGAGTTTGAAGGAAAGACTGACCATGGTGAAAAAGTAAGAGGACGCATACCGGGTGCTATACACCTTCACTATCAGGATCTGTACAATGTGGATGGAACAGTTAAGAGCATAGCTGATCTTAAGGCTGTATTCGAAAGCAAGGGGCTTAAGCCTGAAGATGAAATAATAACATACTGTACAGTTGGTATACGTTCAGGTTTTACAGCTGAAATGATGCGTATGGTTGGATATGAGAATGTCAGAAACTACAATGCATCTTTCAGCGAATGGGCGGGAACTGACCAAGAATTTGAAAAATAGAGTAGTGATTAATTAGATGAAGACAGTAATTTCGTATAGTTGCATACTAGTGCTAGTAGCAATGGCGGGACTGTATTTAACAGTCCCTGCCGTGCTTATAAACATCAACAGGATAAGTGAGATGCTCAATACGTCAAGCTACAAGGGACTCATGATGTACTATTATGAACTCGGAGACGGCGGGATGCTTATGGCTCTTGCAGCAGGAATGCTGCAGACTGTGGTACCCATATTTCCAAAGAGTGGTGTTCTTTATGCCAACATGGAGTATTTTGGAAACATTCAGGGCACACTGATATCTGTTATAGCAGCGTCAGCAGGGCTTTTTTTCTGCTACATGATAAGCCATCCGCTGTCGAAAAAATTTTCGTGCTATGCAAATTTGAGCCTAGGCGGCAAAAAGACATTTGCCATAGTGCTCTTGCTGAGCTCCATACCGCTCAAGCCTTTTGGATTTGTGGGATATTTTGCCGGTCTTATGGGCTTTCGCTTCAGGATATTTGCCCCGGCCGCTGTAATAGGACAGATAGTAAGCATATTTTTGATTTTAGCTATGAAATAAAAAAGGCCCCGATGATTATACTGCTAACAGTATAATCATCGGGGCCTTTTAATTTTTTATTCGGACTGCTTAATATATGGGATTCAAGCTATATGTTAGAGCCTGTCTGGGTTAATTGGAAATTTCCAACGCCCGTATTTAGTTCGATATTTATCTTGTTCTCGGCCTGATCATAGTTTGGCGATTCATAATAATCATTCTTCTTGGTCCATCCGAGCGAATCGAGGTTGTTTGACTTAAGTGCCGCATCAATATAGACTCTCACTCCGGAAGTAGAAGGTACAGCTATGCTTATGTCTGAAGCGCCTGAATCTATGTTTACGCTGCTGTCTTTTTGCAGGCTGCCCATTTGGATTTCTATGTCTGCTGCGCCTAAATCTATATCCAGGCTACTTACAGGAACTCCGGCAAGATCAAAATTGGAGTCTATGGCTCCGCAGTCGACCTCGATATCCCAAACTGCCTTGCTGCCAAGCTTGAAGTCGTAGGAATAAGAATCTCTTCCTATCGGCATCATGCCCATTCTCTCAGTTGCGAATTCGAAGCTTGCATTTTCACCTTCAATCACAGGCTTGCTTTCAAAATACGGATTTGTAGTAAGTGCTGACAACAGCTTATTGCTGTCGGATTCAACAGTTATATTCCCCGCGCCAAGCTCCAAAGACAGCTTGGCATTTTTTATGCCCTCGTTATAGTCGTATGAGAATGAACGCTCCTCGTATTGTCTGAACTGGTTGCCTGGAAAGCCGTTTTTCCACCTTTCAGGAGACACAGAGGACATGTAGAACCCGTATGCGATTAGCGCAAGCAGGAACAGTGACCATGCAAGGCCGTTCACCCATGGCTTATGTTTGAATATTATGCTTACGCCTATGACAATGAATATTAGCGGCCAAAGATCTGCGATAGCCATCCAAATAGACCAGTCTATATAGCCGAAGTTGTAAAGGGCAAGCAGCAGGCCTGCAACTATTAGCGCTAAGCCTACGAATAAATTATTTTTCATGTCGATCACCTCTTGTTCGATGACTTGAATATGAGATAAAGTCCAAAAATCACAAGCAATCCTGCCCAAACAATACCCATATCCAGCCAGTGGAAGAATTTACGGGCGAGAAAAAGTCCGCCTACGACAATTAGGACGAGCCCCAATATCAGGCTTACATCATCGGAGCTTTTTTGTGAAACTTGAGATGCAGCGGGCATCGTATCCCCGGCTTCAGGTGTTCCTTCAGTCTGTTGGGTTTCGCCGGCTTCCTCTCCAAGCCCATCTCGCGTTGCAGATAGCCGAGCCGGCACGGCGCCGGATGAGGCGGGCTGAGCTGCGGATGCATTTGGATTTTGAGGTATAACAATCGCACATATTATATAGGCCAGCACGCCAGAGCCCATCAATAATGCAGTAAGAGCCCATGCTATTCTCACAAGAGTGGGGTCAATATCGAAATATTCGGCAATTCCTGCGCATACTCCCGCTATTACCTTGTTGTTTGAACGGTACAGTCTTTTCTCCATACTTTATCACTCCAATCGTATAAGTGGATTTTTGATGAAATAATAGCTATTTCTGAGAAACATTACAAATAATATATACCCATTCAGTCGAAAAAATAATACGCTATCAAGACATTAATAATAAGCTTATACGAGAGTTATATCAGGCATTTACAAAAACGTTACATCAGAATTGGTGAGGGTATAATTTGAAGAACAAGTTGGCTTTGTGGTTTGAGGAAAGCAGCCTCACTAAATGGGAGGAGTGAACTCCATGAAAATTGCTCTATTGGCTCCGGCAGGGGCCATGCACAGATATACTGGTAATTTCGGTAAAGCAATACATTACGCGCCTCTGACGCTGACCTCGCTTGCCGGGTACGTGCCGGAAGAATTGGGCGCTCAAGTCCAGATATTCGACGAGACTGTGGAGAGAATACCGCTGGAAATAGACGCGGATATTATAGGCATAACGGCCATAACTGGTACTGCCCCCAGGGCTTATGCCTACAGCGAGCATTTCAGAAAAAAAGGCATAACTACAATAATAGGGGGCCCGCACCCGACGCTCATGCCAATGGAGGCAAAGCAGCACGCCGATTCTGTGGCGGTTGGTTTTGCTGAGAGGACGTTCCCTCAGATGCTGCTTGATTTCAAGACGGGTTCTTTAAAGGATTTTTACTATGCCGACAAGGAGAATGATTTTCTGCTTGTAAAACCGCCGCTTCGCCAGCTTCTCAAAAAAGACGGCTACATAACTATAAACAGCATGGAGGCTACCAGGGGCTGCGTGAACGATTGTGCATTTTGCGCAGTCTATGCGCTGCACAAGGGAAAACTGTTCAAGAGGCCGGTCAAAGATGTGATAGCGGAGATGGAGCAGCTTGGCGGCAAGGATGTGCTCTTTATTGACCCCAATCTTATTGCTGACCCCGAGTATTCAAGAGAGCTCTTCAGGGAAATGATTCCACTGAAAAAATGGTGGTTCGGGCTTTCGACAGCTGACATAGTTCACGACAAGGAGCTAATAGCGCTCATGGCAAAAAGCGGCTGCAAGGGGCTGCTAATTGGCTTTGAATCCATAAACCAGCTCTCGCTAAGCGATATGAACAAGACGCGAAACAAGAACGTCGACTATTTCGAGCTGATGAGAGTTATGCATGCTCACGGTATAGCAGTCAACGGAACCTTCTGCTTTGGCTCCGACGAAGACGGACCTGATGTGTTCGAGCGCACCGTAGAGTACGTTATAAAGCTAAAGCTGGATCTCCCGAGGTATTCCATACTTACCCCATTCCCGGGAACGAGCCTTTATGAGAAGCTCAAAACGGAAGGCAGGATAACTGACGACAACTGGGCAATGTACGATGTGGAGCACTGCGTTTTCAAGCCAAAGAAGATTAGCGCTCAGCAGCTTGAGGAAGGCAACATATATGCCTGGACGCAGACTTACAACACACCATCAATATTAAAAAGGATAGCCAGGCTCCACAAGGTACTTCCGCTGAATTTTATGTGCAACTATGCGTACAAAAATTACGCAGACAGGCTAAGGGAGTTTGACCGTAAACGGATGGTTGACAACACAGACATTAAAGACTAAAAGTATAGCCTGATTCGATATTACAGGGAAACCGACGAAAAGCTCGAGCTTCCTATAGGAGATGGATTTGATGAGCTACAAAAATAGAAGTTCCAGATTCAAGTTTGAAATAGCTGGAGAAGAATACAGCAGCCACATACTTAGGGTGCTTGAGGAAGAGGAGTTCAAGGGAGGCATATCCATACTATATACACGAAGGCCAAACGCAGTGCTCTCGCTAAAGAAAGAGGGAGAAGATGTTTTGGTCGTAATATGCAGGGACAGGGAAACCGACGACTTCATAGGTTTCGGGGCTTGTGCTATTAACAGGCTATATGTAGGAGGCAGAGCGGTGAAGGTGGGCTATATATTTGCGCTCAGGATGGCTAGAGAGCACAGAAAGAAATATCCAAGGCTGCTTCCATCTGCATATGAATATATTGGAGATATACTCAGGGATAAAGGTGTGGAGCATGTATATACGACAATTCTAAGCGACAACAAAGATGTGCAAAATATGTTCGAAAAGAAAAGAAGGTCAATGCCTGACTACAATTACTCAGGTGGCTACAATGTCCATTGCATAAGGACGAATCTGCCTGAAAAAGGAGCGCCAGGTGATTTTGAATTGAGTCAGGCATGCGAGGCGGACGTTGAGTATATGCTTGAGATTTTCAAGAAGCAGGGGGGGCTTTATGATTTCTACCCTGCCATAAGCAGAGAAGATCTGTATGGTGAAACTGAATTTCCGCTTAAATATAGCGATTTTTATGTGTTGAAGGACAAGAGCACCGGAAAACTGTTGGCATGTGGGGCGCCATGGGATCAAAGCGGATACAAACAGCACATAGTTATTGGCTATAAGGGGCGATACAAGGCGTTCAGGGCCATATCGCCACTTTTCAAAGTATTAGGCATTCCCAAAATGCCCAAGCCAGGTACAACTCTAAAGTATTACACTGTGGCATTTTACGCTGCAAGAGAAGATGGTGGAAAATATATTGAGACGCTTGTTAGAGGAATATCCAGAATAAAGAAGAATTATGACTACTTCATAATGGGCGCATCAGCAGGCAGCACGGCAGACGGAGTGCTCAGTGGTATCTCACCGATAGTATACAGCAGCAGGGTATACATTGTGGATTGGGAAAAGCATTCTGAAGGTAAACTCGAAGCGGACAGAAAGCAAATATATCTTGAATGCGCCAGGTTATAGGCATTGACGGCTTCCAAAACGCCTGCCCAAGTGCAGGTGTTTTTTAATCTATTTCTAATCGAGCCGCAATTGTAGGCGTTTTTTATTTGTGATATATTATTATAATGTGAATTCTTCATTTCACACACTCATACTATGAAAGGGGCATTCATAACATGTACAGGCTTTATCAAAAGACCGTTGAAGATGCATTGCTGCACCTGAACACAGATAAAGAAGGGTTGAGCAACGCAGAAGTTGAAAAAAGAAGAGATCAGTACGGTTATAACGAACTAGTCGAGGCGGAGAAAAAGAGCACTCTGATGGTATTTTTGGAGCAGTTCAAGGATTTTCTCGTGATCATACTTATAGCCGCGGCTGTAATTTCAGCTTTCCTTGGAAAATTTGAAAGTTCGGCAGTAATTGTTGTAGTAATCACCATAAACGCCATACTAGGAACAGTGCAGCATGTCAAGGCGGAGGAGTCGCTTAAGAGTCTCAAGGCTCTATCGTCGCCAACGGCAAAAGTCCTAAGACATGGCAAGAAGGTTGAGATACCCTCTAGAGAAGTGATGGTTGGAGATATACTATTTTTGGACGCAGGCGACTATGTCAGCGCCGACGGCAGGGTCATAGAGACATACAGCCTGCAGATAAATGAAAGCTCGCTGACTGGCGAATCCGAGAGCATAGACAAGTTGACAGACGCTATAGAGGGCGAGAACATAGCTCTTGGCGACCGCAAGAACATGGTTTTCTCGGGCAGCTTTGTTACATACGGCAGGGGAGTTGTTGCCGTGACGAGCATAGGTATGGAAACAGAGATAGGTAAGATAGCAAACCTGCTTGAAAGCACGCAGGAGAAAAAGACGCCGCTTCAGGAAAATCTGGACAACTTCGGCAAGAAGCTTGCAATAGCAATACTTGCAATCTGTGCGGTCATATTTGCACTCAACATATTCAGGGGCGGATCAGTAATAGATTCCTTCATGTTCGCGGTGGCGCTTGCAGTAGCGGCTATACCGGAGGCATTAAGCTCAATAGTGACAATAGTTTTGGCGATAGGCACCCAAAAGATGGCCAAGGAAAATGCCATAATAAGAAAGCTACACGCTGTTGAGAGTCTTGGAAGCATATCTGTAATATGTTCTGACAAGACCGGAACGCTCACTCAAAACAAGATGACAGTGCAGAAGCTGTTTGTTGACGGTAAAGTGGTAGAAGACGAGTCTAAAGAAGGCTGCAAAGACCTGGATCAAAAGCTTGTATTGATGTCAGTGCTCTGCAATGATGCTGTGACTTCTTTTGACAAGGAGATAGGCGATCCTACGGAGATAGCTCTTGTTAATCTTGCGGAAAAGTATGGAATTGACGAGATTAAAGCCAGGGATGAATATCCAAGGCTCGGAGAGGTTCCATTCGATTCAGGAAGAAAACTCATGAGTACGGTGCATTGCATAGGCGGAAAGACGCTGCTTGTAACCAAGGGTGCCGTGGATGTGCTTGCAAAAAGACTTGTAGCTATAGAAAAATGCAGCGGAATATCCAGCATATCGGAAAAAGATTTACAAGAAATCGAAGCCGCAAATCGAAGCTTTTCAGAAAATGGGCTAAGGGTGCTTGCGTTTGCTTACAAGGAAATTGAAGATAATACTGAAATAGGCTTGGATGACGAAAAAGACATGACATTCCTTGGACTTATATCAATGATGGATCCGCCAAGAGAAGAGTCGGCTTCAGCCGTTGAGGCATGCGCAAACGCAGGAATAAAACCTGTCATGATAACTGGTGACCATAAAATAACTGCGTCGGCCATAGCCAAGCAGATAGGCATATTAAAACACGAATCAGAGGCCATGGAAGGCCAGATGCTCGATGACATGACTGATGAAGAGCTGAGGGAAAAGGTTGAAAACATTTCTGTATACGCCAGAGTTTCACCTGAGCACAAGATAAGGATAGTAAGGGCATGGCAGGACAAGGGCAACATAGTTGCAATGACAGGCGATGGAGTGAATGACGCTCCTGCTCTCAAGCAGTCTGACATCGGCGTGGCAATGGGCATAACTGGAACAGAGGTTGCCAAGGATGCATCGTCAATGGTGCTTACTGACGACAACTTCTCAACTATAGTAAAGGCAATATCAAACGGAAGGAGCATATACGAGAACATAAAGAACTCTATAAGATTCCTGCTTTCGGGAAACACAGCCGGTATACTTTCGGTGCTCTATGCATCGTTTATGGCTCTGCCGGTTCCTTTTGCAGCTGTGCACCTACTGTTTATAAACCTCCTTACAGACAGTCTTCCTGCCATAGCAATAGGCATGGAGCCTTACAAGAAGAATATAATGAATGACAAGCCAAGAGACATAAGCGCTCCGTTGCTGAGCAGACAGTTTTCTCTGGAGATTCTTTTTGAAGGTATACTGATTGCCATAGCTACAATGACGGCGTTCCACATAGGACTCTCAAGCGGGGGCCATATGCTTGCAAGCACAATGGCATTCGCTACGCTTTGTCTTTCGAGACTGCTGCACGGTTTCAACTGCAGGGCGAGGGAGTCGATATTTGCAGCAGGAGTTTTCAGTAATCCGTATGTTTGGTATGCAGCCATAATAGGACTAGTTCTGCTAATGTCGGTTCTTGAAATCAAGCCTCTTATGAAGGTGTTCGAAGTGGCTCCTCTTGCAGGTGGTCAGCTGGCAACCATATTTGGACTTTCGGCCATGCCGCTTGTGCTGATACAGTTTGCAAAGCTTGCTTTTGTAAAATCAAGCAGTTCAAATAATATATAGCGATTACATTTGCAGCCCGCTACTGGAGACATTAATTAATGGCTTCAGCGGCGGGTTTTTAAATTTTAGAAAAGGGATATAAATGGTATAGAAGAAAAAATTATAGGGGTGAGGCTTATGAAAAAGGTTCTTGTAACGAGAAAGATTCCGGAGGTTGCAGTAGAATTGCTGAAGCAACATTTTGAAGTGGAATATGATGGCGATGATCGCCAGATGTCTAAGGAAGAGCTTGTGGAGAGGGTAAGAGGCAAGGATGCGGTACTGTGCCTGCTTACTGACCCCATTGACAAGGAGGTGCTTGACGCCGCTCACGGCTGCAGAATATTTGCCAACTATGCGGTGGGCTACAACAACATAGATGTTGAGCATGCGACCCGCAAAGGGATACTAGTTACGAACACTCCGGGGGTGCTTGACAATGCAACAGCCGATCTGGCGTGGGCGCTCCTTTTTGCTGCGGCCAGAAGGATTGCTGAGGGGGACAGGTATGTAAGAGACAGGAAGTTCGACTCATGGAAGGCCACTCTGCTGCTTGGAAGAGACGTAACGGGCAAGACCCTGGGTGTAGTAGGTGGAGGCAGGATTGGCACCAACTTTGCAAAGAAGGCGAGAGGCTTTGACATGAAAATACTCTACACAGGCAGAAGCAGAAGCGAAGATTTTGAAAAGGAAACCGGTGGAACCTTTGTAAGCAAGGAGGAGCTCCTTCGCGAATCCGACTTTGTATCGCTGCATGTGCCGCTGAATCCGGAAACAAAACATTATATAAGTGATGCCGAACTTGACATGATGAAAGACACATCGGTGCTTATAAACACCGCGAGAGGGCCTGTGGTAGATGAGAAGGCTCTTGTGAGAGCCTTAAGAGAAGGCAAAATATGGGCTGCTGGACTCGATGTATTCGAGAATGAGCCTCTAATAGAAGAAGAGCTCTACGACATGAAAAATGTAGTGCTCCTGCCACACATTGGTTCAGCAACAATAGAAACAAGGGAAGAGATGGGACTTATAGCTGCAAGAAATATTGTAAGCGTGCTTAGCGGAGAAAGACCCCAGACTTGCGTGAACAAGGAAGTCCTAAAATGAAGATAGTAGTCGCCGCAGACTCATTCAAAGGATCGCTTTCATCCGTTCAAATCATAGAAGTATCAAGCAGGGCTATAAAAAAGCATTATCCTGACGCTCAGGTGGTGGGAGTGCCGATTGCCGACGGAGGCGAGGGAACTCTTGAAGCTCTTTTGGAGCTGACATGCGGGCAGAAAATAAGGGCGAGGGTGCATGATCCTATCGGCAGGGAAATAGACGCATATTGCGGACAAGCGGATGGATGCTTTTTTGTGGAAATGGCCCAGGCAAGCGGCATCACGCTTCTATCTGAAAAGGAAAGGGATCCTCTGATTGCCAGCTCGTTAGGAACAGGTGAAATGATAAGGCTCGGACTCGAGCTGGGATTTCGCAATTTCATAGTGGGAATCGGGGGAAGCGCGACAAATGACGGCGGAACAGGCTTGCTGCATGCGCTTGGAGTCAGATTCATTGACGGAAGCGGGAACGAGATAAAGCCATGCGGAGAGAATCTGCTCCATATAGAAAGCATAGACATCACAGGGCTTGACAAACGACTTTTAGATTCAACCATCACAGTGATGTGCGATGTTGACAATCCGTTCACAGGAGCGAGTGGAGCCACATATGTATACGCTCCCCAAAAGGGTGCGGGAGAATATGAGTTGGAGCTGCTAGAGCGAGGCATGGTTAAATACAAGGAAAAGGTAATACAGGAACTCGGTATAGACATGGATGCGATTGCAGGTGCAGGAGCGGCAGGGGGAGTCGGGGGCGCGCTTTGCGCATTTTGCAAAGCCAAGCTGAGGTCTGGGATAGTGACCCTGCTCGAAGTGGCTGATTTTGAAAGTATACTCAAAGGGTGCAGTTTTGTAATAAGCGGTGAAGGAAGAATTGACAGCCAGTCAGCAAGGGGCAAGGCAATCTCCGGCATCGCAAAGGTGTGTGCCGCAAATGGAGTGCCCCTTTATGCAGTATGCGGAGGAATAAGAGGGGACGTCGGATGGCTGTATGAATCGGGGGTTAAGAGCATTATGCCGATAACGCGTTCACCAATGAGCGTTGAATATGCAATGCAGCACGCAGAGTATCTCCTGGAGGATGCTCTCGACAGGATGATAAGGTTTATAAATCAGACTTACTAGAAACAGAAAAGGTGTACATGCCTGAGTGATCTCAAGAATGTACACCTTTGTTTGATTTCGATGTTAGCAGTTTTATTAAACGGCCTTGTTCGACTTATAGGATTTTGCTCTGTCGTTGGCGTTTAATATCTTCTTTCTAAGCCTTATAGAATCAGGCGTTACTTCAACAAGCTCGTCATCTTCTATGAATTCAAGAGCCTCTTCAAGCGTGAAGGATTTTGCGGCGTTAAGCTTTACAGCATCGTCAGATCCGGAAGCTCTTACGTTAGTAAGTTTCTTGTTCTTGCATGCGTTAACTACCATGTCCTCTTTTCTGCTGTTTATGCCAACGATCATTCCTTCATATACAGGCACAGCAGCATCTACAAGCATAGTTGCCCTGTCGCTTAGGTTGAAAAGTGCGTATGCCATAGTTACGCCTGCTTCCTGGGATACGAGCACGCCGTTTAGTCTGCCTTGTATCTCGCCAAAGTGCGGCTGGTAGGAGTGGAATGATTTGACAAGCGTTCCCTCACCTCTTGTCTCGTTTATAAAGCCGCTTCTGTAACCAAGCAGTCCTCTGGTAGGCACAAGATATTCAATCTTCGTGTAGCCGTTTTCAGAGTGCATTGACTCCATTATGCCTTTTCTCTGGTTGAGGCTTGATATTACAGTGCCGCTGAACTCGTCAGGTACTGTAGCTATTACTTTTTCAACAGGTTCGCAAAGAGTTCCGTCTATATGCTTGAATAGAACCTCAGGTTTTGAAACTCCAAGCTCATAGCCTTCCCTTCTCATGTTTTCAAGCAGTATTGAAAGGTGAAGCTCGCCTCTTCCTGAAACCTTGAAGCCGTCTCTGCCTTCCAGCTCTTCGACTCTAAGGCCTACATTGACTTCCAGTTCCCTTTCAAGTCTTGCCTTAAGGTGTCTTGAAGTTAGGAATTTGCCCGACTTGCCACAGAAAGGAGAGTCGTTGACAAGGAAGTTCATTGCAAGAGTAGGTTCTTCTATTTCTATCATTTCCATAGGATCCACATTGTCAACGTCGCATATAGTTTCCCCTATTGAAATGTCACTTATTCCTGCAAGTATTACGATATCGCCGCTAGTTGCCTCGTTTTTCTCAACTCTGTTGAGGCCTTCATTTACCATTACCTTGGAAATTTTTGCTTTTACAACTGAGCCGTCTCTTCTTGAAACAGACACCTGCTGTCCTTTTTTAAGAGTTCCTCTTGTTATCCTGCCTATGCCAAGTCTTCCAACGTACTCGTCGTAGTCAAGCGATGATATCTGAAGCTGAAGCGGGTCGGAGTCAAGATCAGGATATGCCTGAACGTGGTTCTTAATAAGATCGAAAAGCGGGTCAAGGTTGCTGCTCTCATCGCTCATTTCAAGCTTTGCAATTCCTTCTCTTGCTATTCCATAGACTATTGGGAAGTCAAGCTGTTCGTCATTTGCGTCAAGCTCCACGAAAAGGTCGAATGTCATGTCTACGACTTCTTCAGCCCTCTGGTCCTTTTTGTCTATCTTGTTTATGAAAAGTATAGGCCTTAGACCGTTTTGCAGAGCTTTTTGAAGCACGAACCTTGTCTGAGGCATTGGACCTTCGCTTGAATCCACAAGAAGTATTGTAGTGTCGACAGTTTTCATAATCCTTTCAACTTCAGATGAGAAATCGGCGTGGCCGGGAGTGTCGACTATGTTTATCTTGATGCCGTCGTGTTCTATAGCGCAGTTCTTAGAGTATATTGTTATTCCTCTTTCCCTTTCGATGTCGTTGCTGTCCATTATGCACTCGACTACCTCTTCGTTTTCTCTGAAAACGCCGCCCTGTGAAAGGAGAGCGTCTACAAGTGTCGACTTGCCAGCGTCAACGTGGGCAATTACCGCGATATTGATTATCTTCTTCTTCATTATTCTGATCAACCTCTTTTTTATATTAAGTTATATTAAGTGTGCAGCACATCTGCAGACACGTTTAATCATTAAAAATTACCAACTTTATTATGATACACTTGTTTTGGAAAAATTTCAATTAAATTTATGTTATCAATGTAGGATTTCAACTAAAAATCGAATGTTTTTTTCATGGTTATAATATCTGCTCATTTTGGAAAAATAATTGTTAAAGCTATTGCAAAAATATGGCTTTGAATATATACTAAATGTAGTATTTAATTCTCAATGTGATTTTTTGTTTAGTACATATTTGCAAGAAGCATCAAACAGTTCTGCAGGTTAACGTTTACAAAAAATTGATTGTCAGAATTAAAGGAATTTTAATTTTTGGAGGTTTTAGAATATGAAAGGTACAGTTAAATGGTTTAACGGAGAAAAAGGATACGGATTTATAACTGGAGAAGACGGAAAAGACGTTTTCGTACACTTCTCAGAAATCCAAGTTGATGGATTCAAAACACTTGCAGAAGGACAAGAAGTTGAGTTCGAAGTAGTTCAAGGACCAAAAGGACCTCAAGCTGCTAAAGTAACTGTAATAGGATAGTAATCAAGAACCCCGGTGATAATTCATCGGGGTTTTTTTTATTTTAATGGAAAGCAGGGGATTTTTTTCAGCTTGAATATGCATGATCAGTATGTGTATATTAGTATTATGAAGGCATTTCGATTATAAATTTAACGGAAAGAGGAGGACGGGATGAAAATAATCCATACTTCTGACTGGCATATAGGCAAGATTGTGAACGGATTCAGCATGCTGGAGGACCAAAGGCATGCCCTTGAGCAGCTTATTGAGATTTTGGAGGAGGAAAAGCCGCACGCTCTCGTAATAGCAGGCGACATATACGACAGGAGCATACCGCCTGTGGAAGCAGTAGAACTGCTTGACTGGGCGCTGAACCGAATACTGCTTGACCTTGAGATTCCAGTACTTGCGATAGCGGGCAACCATGATAGTCCTGAAAGGCTCTCTTTTGGGAGTAGGCTGCTGTCGGATAAGGGATTGCACATCGCCGGAATTCTCAGCGCGGAGACCAAGAGAGTACAACTCTATGACGAATTCGGATCTGTAGATTTCTATCTGATACCCTATTCGGATCCGAGGGAGGCAAGACATCTACTCGGTGATGAGAAAATATCAACTCATGATGATATGATGAGAATAATAATAGAAAGAATAGAAGCAAACGCCGAAGGCTCTGCAAGAAAGGTGGCAGTGGCCCACGGATACATAGCATATTCCAAAAAAGAAAGCAATGAAGAATCATATGAAACAGAAGAACCGCAAAGATGTGAATCGGAAAGACCGCTGAGTGTGGGTGGGAGTGAAATAGTTAATGCAGAATGCTTTGAAAATTTCTGCTATACAGCCCTGGGACATCTCCACGGACCGCAGAGAGCGGGAAGCGAAAAAACGAGATATTCAGGCTCGCTTCTCAAATACTCTTTTTCGGAGGCAGCGCACAAGAAAGGCGTCGTAGTAGTAGAGATCGGCGAATCAGGAGATGTGACAACAAAACATCTGTCACTTGCTCCAGTGAGAGATATGAGGGTAATACAAGGCCCTTTAAGCGAACTTGTAAGTCCCAATGTATATTCGGGCGGAGACACCGCCGACTATATTTTTGCAAGGCTCACAGACGAGGGTGAACTTTTTGACCCGATAACAAAGCTAAGAGCTGTGTATCCAAATATAATGGGACTAGAGAGAATGCAATCCAGAGAATCTGCAACAGGCAGGACGTCGGCCGGTGCCGGACACAGAGAAAAGTCGAAATTTGAGCTTTTTGAGGAATTTTATGAGGCAATATGCGGTAAGAATATGAACGATGAAGAAAACAAAATTGTCAAAGAGGCTATAGAGTCCGCTCAGAAAGGAGCTGATTAAATAATGAGGCCTATAAGACTCGTAATGAGTGCATTTGGACCTTATGCAGGCAAGGAGACGCTTGATTTCAGAAATTTACAGGGCAACAATATATTCCTTATCACAGGACCAACAGGAGCGGGCAAGACTACAATATTCGATGCTATAAGCTATGCACTGTTTGGAGAGGCCTCCGGAAGCAGCAGGGACAAAAGCGATTTAAGGAGCGATTTTGCGGAGGTAGACAGTCCAACATACGTGGAGCTGGAATTCGAACTTAGAGGGAAAACCTATATCATAAAAAGACATCCGCAGCAGGAGAAGAAAAAAGCAAGGGGAGAAGGATACACAATCAAGGAGTCCAGTGCAGAGCTAGTTTTGCCAGATGGGTCTGTTGTTACCAGGATAAACAGCGTTGACGAGAAAGTAGGAGGAATCCTGGGCATAAGCAGGAGCCAGTTCAGACAGGTAGTGATGCTGCCCCAGGGGGAGTTTAGAAAGCTAATAGAGTCTGAAAGCAAGGAGCGCGAGGAGATATTCAGGAAGATATTTGGAACGCAGGCTTTCGAAGCCTTACAAAAGAGGTTGCAGGAAGATAGAAAGCAGCTGCGCATTACAATAAGCGAGGCTAAATCAAAACTGGAAACAAATGCAAAACACATAGATGCAGAAGAAAACGAGGAGCTACGAGAGCTTCTAGAATCAGAAGAACTCAATATTCCTGAGATCATATTAAGAAGCAGCATGCTAATAAAGAGTGATGAAGCGCTTCAGGAAGAGCTCTCGAAAAAGCTATCAGACGGAAGGCTCGGCCAGGAGAAACTTCAAAAGACAATGCTGGAGGCTGCAGAGGCAAACAAAAAGCTTCGTGAAATGGAGGCTGCCAGAGAGAGGCTTGCAAGCCTGGAGTGTCAAAAAAAATCATATGAAGATAAAGTGGCAAGGCTGGCCATGGGAAGAAGGGCACTTGAGATTTCGATAGTGGACGAAGCCGTAAAAGAAAAGAAGCTTGCCCTGAATTCTAAGAAAGCTGAACGCGAGATGCTGGTCAAAAAGCTGGAGGTTTGCAAAGCGGAATTGGTGAGCAGCAAAAAAGTGCTCATGTCAGAAGAAGCCAGAGAACAGGAAAGAAAAGCGATAGCAGAAGAAGTCACGAAACTCGGCGGTTTTGCCCATAAAGTCAGGGAATATGAGGACAAGCAAAAGGCCATAGGTGTTATTCTCGGCGACTTGGCGAAAACGAGCAATGAGCTGGAAAATCTAAAGAAGAGCTTGGAAGATGACAAAGAAAAACATAAAAAGCTGACTGAGGAGTTGCGCCTTTCAAACGAAGCACAGATTCAAAGAGAAAAGCTTGAAAAGCAATTTAGTCAGAAAAATTCACTCATTGCGAGGCTCATAGAAATATATAAAACATGCAAAAAGCTTTCAGATGAGCAGAAAAAGCACCTCGACCTTAAAAAAGAATATAAAGCCTTTGAAATGACATTTATCCACGCAAAGGAGCTGTATGAAAAAAGCGATGACATGTTCAGAAAAGGACAGGCCGGACTTCTGGCAAAAAGCTTAGTAGAAGGCTATCCATGCCCTGTTTGCGGTTCTAAAAATCATCCGTTGCCGGCTGCTTTTATAGAGGGAATGCCAACCGAAGAGACTCTGAAGCATGCCAAGAATAAATATGAAATCCTAAAACAAAATAAAGACGATATGCTGCAGAAGCTGGCCAACATAAACGGAGGAATAACGAGCCTTAGGGATTCCATATCGGAACAGCGGGAGAATCTGAAACCTGACCTCGGGCAAGAGCTAATGGATGTTGAAGAAGTTGAGCTCCAAGCGTATTTGAGAAATAAGGGCGAAAAGCTAAGGCATGAGCTTGAAGAGCTTGATAAAAGCCTCAAGGATATTGACAAGCTTGCAAAAAGCAAGGCTAAGGTAGAAGAGTCTATCAAAAAACTGGAGCTCCATATGGGAGAGAAAGAAAAGGACCTTGTAAAGCTCGAAGAGGACAAGAAGGAGCTCCAGATAAGGCAAAAGGGAGAAGAGGGTGTGCTCCAAGCAATTGAAAAAGAGATACCCCTGGAGCTACGCACTCTTGGAGGGCTTTATGAAAAAATAAAGGCGTTGGAAGACAAGCTCGAGACTATGAAAAAGGCGCTCGATACGGCGCGCGAAAAACACAGCAAGGCTCAAATAGACAAGGCTACAACCGAGAAGGAGATAGAGGCTGCGGCAAAATCAGAAGGTGAAAATGAAAAGGAGATAAATGAATTAAGAGCAAGGCTTGAGGATATGCTGTCTGCAGCTGGATTTGAAGACTATGCTCATTTTGCAGAGCTGAAGATGAGCAAGCAGGATATTGAAGAAACTGATGATGACATAACCAAATATTATCAGGAGCTTAAGTCGGCTTCAGACAACTTTATAAAGGCTCAGTCAGAGGCGAAAGGACTCAAGGAAACTGCGGTAGAATGTATAGAAAAAGAGCTCGCAGCCTTTAAGCAGGAATGCGAGGAACTCGATGGAACAATAAAGATGATATATGCCAGACGAACCAACAATCAAAAAGCGCTGAAAGAGATGGAACGCATAGCCGGCGAAATCGAAGGCCATGAAGAGCGTCTGAGGCTTGTGGGAGGACTGGCAGGCATAGCCAACGGGGAAAATACAGAAAGGCTTACATTCGAAAGGTATGTGCTTGCGGCATATTTCGACGAGATAATAAAGGCGGCCAATGTCAGGCTGGATAAGATGACCCAGGGTAGATTCTTTCTCCTGAGGAAAGACGAAAAGGGCAAGGGCAGAAAACAGGAGGGGCTAGAACTCGAAGTTTTCGATAACTATACGGGCAAAGCAAGGCATGTAAAGAGCCTTTCAGGAGGAGAAGGCTTCAAGGCCTCACTTTCGCTCGCTCTTGGACTTGCTGACATTGTCCAGGCATATGCCGGTGGAGTCAGCCTGGATACGATATTCATAGACGAGGGCTTTGGTTCTCTGGATCCAGAATCGCTTGACAGCGCAGTTGAGTGCCTGATCGACCTTCAGGAGTCCGGAAGGCTTGTGGGTATAATATCTCACGTGCCGGAGCTCAAGGAGAGAATAAATGCAAGGCTTGAGATAACCGCTTCAAAAGATGGCAGCAAAGCAAGCTTTGCTGTGTAATAGGTAGGGTATATAAGCATGCTCGTAGCCGAAATCAATGGGGGGATTACATGAGAAAAGAAAAATTGACAGTTGTAGACATTATAAAAAAGATGCCATCTCTTTTCTTTGGATTTCTGTTATTTGCGGTGGGAATACTGTCGACGCTCTATTCTGACCTTGGAATGAGCCCGTGGGATGTTTTCCATATGGGAATAGTGAAGCATTCGAATCTTACCCTTGGTCAAGTGTCTCAATTGACAGGGGTTGCAATAATAGTGATAGCATACTTTTGTGGAGTTATTCCCGGGCTGGGGAGCGTATTCAATATGTTTTTCATAGGTTTTTTTATAGACCTACTGCAATCTCTTGGGATATTTTACACCCCAGAAACGCTTATACTCAAGGTTGCGTTGCTCCTATTCGGAATATTGATGATGGGATGGGCATCATTTTTTTATCTGAGGGTAGGTCTTGGGGCAGGTCCAAGAGACAGTATGATGGAGACTCTAGTAAAGAAAACCGGCAAGCCGGTATGGCTAATAAGAAATTCAATCGAAATGGCAGTACTTGTAATAGGAGCCATGCTGGGGGGGCCTGTTGGAATAGGGACGATAATAACAGTCTTTGGCATAGGGTTTTCAGTTCAATTGGCTTTTATGATAGGAGGCTACAGCTCGAAAGAAATTGAGCATATTAATATAATTGATGTGATTGGAATAAGAAGCTGGTCATAATGAAAAAGCCGAATTGTGTTCGGCTTTTTCTATTTGCGAACAGTTGGCAGGCAATTGAATGAGTCGCCACGCATTCTCGTGACTTCAGTCATGAGTTAGTGGCGACACATGTTTGTATAAAAACAAACTAAAGGCATTAAAAACACTAGAATCATACCATTACATATGTTGTCATATAATCAAAGGATGTGACATATGGGAAAAGTTACTTATGGGAGAGGGTATGTTTATACTATCCAGTATCATATAGTGTGGTGTACCAAATATAGACACAAGATAATACAAGGAAAAGTAGAAA
>Ga0302237_1000065_pt1 | contig 128735 bp, 145 predicted proteins | sample AAG_UR_Ala_MG_FD_193530 | JGI IMG/M metagenome (GOLD analysis project Ga0302237, IMG submission 193530) | Enriched activated sludge microbial communities from anaerobic digester in WTTP, New Holstein, Wisconsin, United States - AAG_UR_Ala | ecosystem: Engineered > Bioreactor > Anaerobic >... | reverse complement strand
CCATTGCACCAGCAGCTGTTCAGACAAAGCATTCTGTAGCAGAGTATACTACTTCTGCTCCTGTGCCTTTTAGACATTCTGCCATAGCAGGACCTGGTATACCGTCTCTGTCACCGATGATGATGACCTTCTTGCCGTCAAATAATGACATACCGAAGTCTCTCCTTTGCGTAATAAATTTATATTATTATAATGAAGCTTTTATTTCTTAATGTCCAATATATGATTTGGATTAATATCCTTTAGCAGATAGGTATCCAAAGCCAAGCTCGTTTGTAGCTCCTGTTATAGCCTGGATTTCAACTTCTATGCTTCCGTCAGCTCTAAGAGAACCGTCGAATCCGCCTGCTATAGTGTCGATGTACTGGATGTGTCCTATAGTCTTATCCATTGGAGGAAGTACTATTACCATGTTAGCGTTACCGTTGCTTACAACAGCGTTAGCTCTTATGTCGGCGTCCGCAAGCGACTGAGAAGCTCCGTCTCTTCCTGCGTACTCGTCTGTAGATATTACAGTCTTAACATCTTCCATTTCTATCTTCTTGCAGTTCATTATAAGGTCTGTATCTGGGTTTCCAAAGCCTTCCTGAGATACTATAGCACCGTCAAGTCCTAGGTATTTGCAAAGCTTTGCTGTCCAGTTAGAAGATCTTTCCTTGTCAGCAAGGTATACGTTCTCGTTAGTTATTATAACACCAACAAAGTTGATTTCTTTTCCGTGCATTGCATAAAGCTCTTCAACCATTGGGTTGTTGCAGTGTACGTATGTTGGGTTCTTGTCACAAGATGAAACGCAGTTTCCGCTTAGTATAGCTCCATCCATTATTTCTGTTGGGTATAGTATTGTTGGAACTATTTTCTTCGCATCTACGCCGTATACGTATGTATCGTGTAGAAGACCTTGAGTTTGAAGCATGTACACATATCCTACCTTTGGAAGGTTTGGATACTTAGCTGCTCCTTCGAATATTGTATCAGTCTCATAAACCTTTACTTCATCAGGAGTTACGCTTCTTCCAGCTTCTCCGATGTATACTCCAGCGTTAAGTCCAACCATTCTTAGTGCTTCTTCGTGTCTGTGCTGGTCTATTCCATCTACTGGCTCAGCTATTACTACAAGGTTTAGAGTCTTAGAGAAAGGAGTGTACTCTGCTCCAGTTCCGCTCATGTCTATTATACCTTCCTGGAATCCAACTACCTTTCCAGTAGTTACAACAGCAGCGCCCTTAAGTACGTGAGTTCTTCCTGAACCTACTGTGTCAACCTTGCTTATTACTCCTGGGAATATTCCGCCAGGTCCTTCAACCTTAACCCTTGGCTCTATAACGTCCTTAACAGGAGTTATTCTCACGCTGTCTCCAGGACGTGCGATGTCAAGATCTACTGATTTGACGTTTTCAATTGCGCTTAATTTGCTAATCATTTCGTCTTTATTTACATAAAGAACTCCATTTTCTACTTTTGTCTCTGCAGCGAACTGAATGTCTTTGATGAAGATATTTCCAAGTTCCAAACGCATATAAAAGTACCTCCTTCAATATAATGAAAAATTGAAAAATAATATATTACTCTGCTCCGGTTCTGGCCTTTGCAAGCGTTTACCTTTGCAGATAATAAACAGTGTCAGCGAATCTCCCTGCGTGCGCACTTGATTTAGAATTTTATTCCGTTAAGCGTGTGCACCATAAGATCCAAGTCTACAACCTGGAAATCATTTGTTACTCTTTCATCCCACACAGGTGTCTTGTAGTTTTTCTGGAATGTATCAACAGTCTGGATTGCGCTTTCAATAAGCTTCAGGGAGTCGATATCTAGACCTTCTCCCTTTTCCACACATATCGTCCTGTACGGAGTTTCATTTGGCTTCACGCTGCCGTACAACGGATGGGTGAGTATCTTGTAACCAACATGCACAAGATTTCTTACATTCTGCAACACGCCCATATAATCGCAGTCCAAAAGCGTAACGCTCTTTACTTTGTCAGGCCTTTCTGTTTTTTGGAGAAGCTTCTCCTTCACAAGAGGATTATTAGTTATAATCTCCAATGTTTGTTACCTCCTCTTAATCTTAGAAAACAAAGCAATCCATTGTAATCCTCAATCTCGCCTAATTATAAATCATGAATTATGGAAAATGTTTTCCGAATTTTCAAAACTCTAAACCCGCCATTATACCCTTGCCACAATGCAGCTCCAATACGGATTCTGAGCATAAAAAAAACAGAAAAAACAAAACCATCCCAAGTTATGTTTCTCTGTTTTTATCCAGAGTCTGTCCAGATACAGTCCTTTTGCCTGAGAATTTCATCTTGATTCTTTTGGGTAAATCAAGACTTGTCCCTTCGGCGGCCCACTAAGAGCTCTCTCCTATATCCTTCGTCCAATGTTTGCTATTCATTTTTTCTATAGCCTTAATTTGCATTATAAAAAAATGTTCATGCCTTTTCAATAGTTTTTCTGAAAATAAGTTTATAAATATTTTTTCAGGGTACCAATCCATGTGTTTCATCATACTATTGCAAAAATACTTTCAAATTAAAAAACTAAAACGCTTAAGCCCTTTGTTTCTCTGTTTTTATCCAGAGGCTGTCCGGATACGATTCTTTTGCCTGAGAATTTCACTTTTGTAATTAAGCAGGGCTTCAAAAGTTTGTCCCTTCGGCGGCTTATTAAAAGCTCTCTCCTGTATCCTTCGTCCAGTTAACATTTAGTTTTCTTATACCTTCATGTTTAATTATATGTTTTTTTTAAAAAAATTCAATATGTTTTTGTGAAGTTATTATTAATTTTTATTATTTTTTTGCACATCTTTTTAATAATAATTCTCAAAAACTTAACAAAGTCTACCCATTATCAACAGTTTCGCGACACAAAACCAAACTCCACTGAATAGATATGCATGTACGCATTTTGTGCAATCCTGCTTGCGCATTTGCATCCATCTGTCCACACAAACAAAAACAGAGCACCAATCCACTATTGATACTCTGTCTGATTTCTCTATCCAGAGGCTGTCCAGATATAGTCCTTTTGCCTGAGAATTTCACATTGCCATGTGTGAATGGCTATGCTTGTCCCTTCGGCGGCTCTAAGGCTCTCTCCTATATCCTTCGTCCAGTATGGAACTATTAACTTTATACTATAATTATATGGGTTTTTATCAGCTTTTTCAATAACTTTTTAAGACCATGCCATCAGATATTTTTTTTCAGTCTTATTGCTTTTTTATAGCAACAAAAAAACCGAGCCACAGCTTAAATATGCATGTCTCCCCAGTTGTAACCTTTGCCTGGTTTTTAACAACTAGTGGCATTTCCGATTATACTCTTCAAAAAAAATTGGTTTTTTTAAATATTGACTTGAAATAATAATTAATTAGGTATATTATTTGAAGTATAAAATTCGATAGTTTTTTCTTATACAAATACCAGATGATTGCAGTGTGAGATATCCGCACCGGATGGCCGAAGATGCAATACGAATTGTTTAGCCGACTTTTTGTAGAAACTTTCAGGCAAAAGTATCGCTGCAAGATGGAGCTCTGAAGAGACCGCACACCTTATTCAAGGAGTTATGCGGCACCGAAGGGGATACATGCCGCCCGGCATACAAGCTCTCAGGTAAAGATAACAGGGGTATGGAAAGGCTTTTAATTATCATGCCTTTTTATACCTTTTCTTTGTTTTATAAAAAATCATACTTTTGCAAAATCTTTTTCAACTAAAACGCCATGACAAAAAGTAACCCGGATCGCCGAATTAAAATATTCTGTGAAATCCATTGTTTTTGTGTTGGTATTTATGTTGGGAGGAATTTTGCGCCATGTTAACTAATAATAGAAATAAATATGTAAGCCCGTTCATAAAGTGGGCCAAGGACGAGAAACATCTTTTGAATGAAATTGAAAAATATATCCCTGGTAAGTTCACAAGCTACAGGGAGCCGTTTTTGGGAGGCGGAGCACTCCTCTTCCATATTCAGCCTCAAAATGCAGTCCTCAACGCCGTAAACAATGAACTTGTTAATCTTTACACGGTAATAAGGGACAAGGTGGAGCTCCTTATTGATGACTTGAAAAAGCATGTCAACGAGAAAGAGTATTTCTACAACATAAGATCATTTGATAGAAATGGCAAAATCGATGAACTATCTGATGTTGAAAGAGCATCAAGAATAATATATCTTAACAAGACCTGCTTTAATGGATTTTTCAAGACAAATGAATGCGGACAGTTTGACGCGCCTTTCGGTTCATACAAAAATCCTAAAATAGTGAATAAAATCATACTCAGATCGGTAAGTGAATATTTCAATAAGAACAATATAACTTTTACTAATACGAGCTTTGAAGATGCTCTTCATGACATTGAAAAAGGAGCTTTCGTATATCTGGCTCCTCCTTATGTGCCTGTATCTGACAATTCAAAGTTTGCCAATGGTTTTACAAGGGAAGACCACATGAAGCTTAGGGAGCTGTGCGACTACCTGACTTCAAGAGAAATAAACTTCCTGCTTTCAAATTCTTCAGATTCTTTCGTACATGACCTCTACAGGGACTACAACATAGAGATAATAGAAATAGGAAGAAACATAAACTCCATATCTTCTAAAAGAGGCCAAATCGAGGAAGTTCTTATAAGAAATTATAAGTAAAATATGTCACCAATTTATAAATCAAAAGGAGATGTTTTTTATGCTTAAGAAAATAAAATTGAACCTTAACGTAATGGAATCTATGCTTTACTATTGGGAAGCTACTAACGAAAAGGAAAAAGTTGGGGAAGCCTTCATAAAGGCTGTTGCAGGCGCTCCAGAAATGAAACTTACTTATGATGCTGATTTCGACGAAGAGTCTGCAAGAAAAGGTCTAAGTGCCATATCAAACAGAGAGCCCTTCACTCCAAACAGCAGAAATGAAGGACGTTTCTGGAACGACAACATGTGGATGCTTGAGGACATGGACTACATGAGAGCTATAATGCAGCCTCTTAAGGTTCTTAATGTTGATTCTGTTATTGAAGACGTAAATTCGAAGGGAGATTTCCCAACAGAGGAAGTAGAAGTCATATTCCTTCCTCTTCACCTTAAGCCTTATTACATCAGCGGAAACAAGCTTATAATCAACTTCTTCGCCGTTAAGCCAGACCGCGTTGAATCTAAGCCTGTAGTTGTAGGCAATGTAGAGCTAGACCTTGAATCAAGAGAGTTCATAAAGATAGAAGACCTAAAGACTTTCATAGCTTCAAAACTTATGGAGATTAAGTAACACTTACTACATCTAACTTAAATCGCAAGTAAAAGGAGCCCCGCAAGCTGCTATCATGCAGCAAGCGGAGCTCCTTTTTTATATTTATTAGATACTATAAACATTTTCCGTTCATAACTCCTAGCTTATTCACAGCTTTACTTATCTGTTTTTACAGGCTTTCCAGCTCTGCCTGCCAAAATCAGCGAAAAAGCGATAGCAAATATTGCCGCTACGCCGACATCTCCCATTACAATCAGTGTGGCTACTTTTGACGGCAGAAAACTTGGTGAGAACTTTATGGCTGCAGCAACGGCTCCACCTAACGCAATAAGCATAATGACATGATTCCTCTTTATTGACGAGGCATACATAACGAGCATCGCACCAAGGATGCCCGGCAAAGCATAGTTGAACGAACCAAGAAGCGAAGATGGAATTATATTAACTATCATCTGGCCTGCGCCAACAACTACCCCTAGTACAATCAGATTGACAATAACAGATGAAACCAGTGCAAATATACCTGCCACTTCAGCTTTTTTGCTTCCCGCTTCCAGTTCCAAGGCAGACTGAACCGCGCTTATGACTGGAAGTCTCATGTTGCCAATGTTTCCTGAAAGGAATGACATGTATGAGCCTGCCGGACCAAGAACTGGGAAATATGAAATCGGCTCAACAATCCAAACAATCCCGACAAATCCCGCAACCGCCACAAGACCAGCTACGATATTTTCAGCGCTTGGAATATATCCCAATACAAACGTCAAATACGACGGAAGAAGAAGCGACATTACAAGCGCTATTGCTATGGTAATTCTTCCCCAAAAGTGCACATCTTTATTGAATTTATCAATTCTTTCGTTATTCACGATATAACCTCCTCTATCCTACGATGCTTCCTGCAATCATTCCAGCAATTACAGCAAAACCCATGGCCCATTCCTTCATCCACTTCATGGAAGCGTTGCGGGAGGCTGCAGTTTTAATGGCATACATAACGACCGCGCCTGCCAATAGCGCTGCCAACGGGGCTGCTGTCGAGCTTTCCAGCCCCTTGCTTACTTCCTTGTAACTTAGTGTAAGAAAAATAACAAAAGGAGCAAACGTGGACATATATCCGATAACCAGCGGATTTGACTTCTTGGCAGCTTCTTGAAAGCTGTCCAGCTTCTTTGTTGCAAAAAATACCATTATCAACCAGCCTGAGCCTCCCAGTGTCATAACCCACGCAGCTGCCGATAGCATATCGGGGGTAAAATCGGGTGTTGCCACAGTGCCGGCACTGCCAAGCTTGGCTGCAATCATCTCGAATGCGGCCGAGCCTATAACCCCAACACGGGCTAGCGTTAGCGGCCCTCCAACCTGGGCAATCAGAGCTACAGCTATTGCAAATACAGCAATAGCCGGGCCAATTGTTCCAATCACCCCTATTCTAAGCGCTTTAGCAACTTCATCATCACTCAGCAAATTCGTGTCCTTCACAAAATTTTTAGCCAGCCTGTAGAATATCAATACCTGTGCTATTACAACTGATATAATCGCCAAAGACAGTACCCACATCATAGGGCTGTTGGCGATTATTAATGTTTCCTTCATGACAGCAAGCCTCCTTTTTGAGCATATGTTATTGTTTACCCTAATCAACACCAAGAAAAAACTTTAGGCTTTTAAATTCAAAATAAATTCAATTAATAAAACACATCGCGCATTGGATTTTATCATCCAACACTCGATGTGTTTCATATTAATCTATATTTCTTTATTCTCTTTTCTTTTATGTTTAAATCTCTTTGTATGTTTCTCAGAATACCCTTGCGTTGAAATGTTCATTATATTATTTCCAACTACTATTTGCCTTCGTATATGTTTTGACCCTTTGTTTCAGTTGTAAATATAGAAGCTACAAAGCTCATTGCCACTAGCGCTATTAGCACAAAATATGCCTTTTCGTAGCCTACTGCAGGCGCGCTCTTGTAGGTGTCTAGAATTTTGCCCATTACAACTGGTACAACGGCAGCTCCAAGGAAACCAACGCAGTTTACAACCCCTGTAGCCATACCCGAGAGTCTTCTGTCATTGACTTCATTCCCTACAGTCCAGCACATAGTAAAACCTGACATTACAAATCCAAAAGCCATCATGAATGGAGCAAGCAGCCCTATAGGCATCCTTGTGTATATAAGTATTATCCAGCCTAGTAGAGTGAGGCCTCCAGTAGCCATCAGCGGTATCTTTCTTGTTTTAAACTTGTCTGAAACGTATCCAATTACAAGTCCGCTTATTGCCGAGCCTACTACTGCTGACATTATATAGTTTGCAGCCTGTATTTTCTCAAGGGTGTAGGCCTGCATAAGGTAAGAAACCCCGAAAGTTCCAAGCAGTACGACATATCCTGTATATAGTCCTATATATGAAAATGATATAATCCATGTTCTCTTGTTAGACATTATAGATTTAAGTGCTGGCATAACCTTGATATCAGAGCTGACTGCAGGTCTGTTTTCAAGCTCGTCCATGCCCGGAAGTCCCATATCTTTTGGGTCATCCTTTACAAATAGAACTGTCAATATTGCAAAAACTATCATTGCAAGTCCCATATATACGAATGTACTTCTCCAGCCGAATGTCCCGACAGCAACAACTAGCGGAGTCTGTGCCAACAATGCTCCAAGGTTTGCCGACATTCCCACGAATCCGATCATAAGAGCGAAGTTTCTTGAATAGAACCATCTTGACTGGATCTTGATCAGGCATATAAATACCACAGATACTCCGATTCCCACAAGGAATCTGCCTACATATGCAACAAGCAGATTTGGCGCCATACCAAACATAACTGAGCCTACTGCGGCAATAATCGAAAATATCGAAACTGTTTTTTTCGGTCCAATCTTATCAGCCAGTATTCCTGAAGGTATTTGCATTATGAAGTATGCGTAAAAATACATCGCACCTATGTTGGCAAATTGAGCTGCACCTATGTTGAATGTGCTTTCCAGGTCATTCTTTACAACTCCTGCACTCATACGATGGAATGTTACGAAAACATATACTGCTGCCAATATTGTCCAAACAACCCATCTGTAGCTTTCGACTTTTTTAACGTCATCACTCTTGACGCTTTTTACCGCTGTTTCCACCAAACGCTCACCCCTTGTAATTTTTTTTGCACAATAACGTTTTCTTATCTTGTACTTTTTTTATAATTTTAGCATTTGCATCAATTACATCACAACGCAAATACTTTTCTTTAAATTTCAACCAGTGTACAAATGAATATTTTTTGATTTTTTTGAATTTCAGTGAAAATATTTTCAGGACTCAACTTGAAATTTTATATCTCATAAAAAAAATGGCCCCGCAATAACTGCGAAACCATATGCTATGCCTTTTATATTTCTTCCTAGTAAAACAATTTGAGCAGCATTTCAAGTTTTAGTCTGTTCATTGGATTTTCCAGGTCAAGCCTTGTCAAATCGCCAATCTCATCTATACGCTTGCGTACTGTGTTTATATGGACGAACAGGTTTTTAGCCGTGAGGCTGTAATTCATCTTGCATTCAAGGTAAACCTTTAGAGTATTAACAAGCTCTTTGTGTTCCTCACTGCCAAGCAATAAATCAATGTCCTTCATCATTATATCTATTTCGTCTTCTTTAATGTCAAGCCACGCAAAGGCTCCTAGCTTTGAGTAGGCCCAGAATTTATCCTCCGGGTATAGGAGTTTTCCTATATCCAGAGCTTTCTCTGCACGCATGTAATTTCTTTTAATTCCATAAATGAAATCAGGAACATCCGATATTCCAAAAGCGACTTCAATTCCATTGATTTCTAATTCCATTCTTTTTCTTAGATTGTTCAGCTTTTCAGTAATCATCTCAATATTCTTCTGTTCTGAAAAATCATCGTCCTTCTTGAATAAAAACAGGCATTTGTTGTCTTCAATCAGAGCCATTCTAGCATAATTAGGCTCAAATGTTCCTCTTATGCAGTTTTTTAAGACATCTCTGAAGCCGGATAGTATGATTTCGTTGTTTGTTTGTCTCATTACTACTGCGTAAGATTTATTATTAATTCCCAAGTTGAGCTCAAGAGCTTCCTTTATTATTTCATCTTTTCCTATGAGCTTTCCTTTCAGAACGCTGTCTATAAACTTCTCAAAGTCGATGTCAGCAATGCTTTGTGCAACAAGAATCTGCTCGTACATGTCCTGTATCATCAAAAATCCTATTCTCAGCGCAAATTGATCATAATAGTCAATTAATTCTGTAGCCTCAATTACAACAAAGTACGCCTTTGTTTTATTGTCAACAGTTATGGGAACGGTTATCCAGCTAAAAGGCTTTTCATATCTGGCATCGTAAACTCTGTATCTGGCCATTTTGAGATTGTCACATAGAGTCTCCTTGCTGAAATCAAAGGATGGATTCCAAAAGTCTTCAATTTTTAGTTCCTCGGATAATTCTTTAAATCGGCCTGAGCTGTAATAAACTTTTTCATTAGACAAGTCATACAGCATTGCTGGAAATTTCATTTCATACTCGATGGCACTTAGAATTTTATCGATTTTTCTTACATGATATGAAGAGTCCAGAAACTTCCTGGCTTTTATTTCGCCAACCTTGAATTGCCTTATATTCTTATTCATAACTATGACGTTTATAGCATTCATTATATCCATCCATGAATCTTTCGACGGAATAGATAATAATGGTACTTCATGTTTGTCAAACTCCTTGAGTATTTCATCAGGTATTTCTTTTATATATCGACCGAGCTTGATTCCCAGACAGGTGGCGTTCCTGAAGTAAGGCGTTTTGACATACTCTTCCAGAAGCCCTGGGTTTTGCATAAAAATATAGCCTGAGCTGATTACGAATTCACGCCCCCTGGTCCAGAGATATCCATCAGGTGCGTCCAGAATAGCGATTCCTTGTATTTGCTTGTTTAGCCCAGTATGGCCGGCGATGACCTTGAAATCTTTAAAAAAATCTGCATCAAGCACTTCTCTTACCGATATGCCCATATTCTCACCAACCTTTAATCGATATTGCCCGAATATAAACGGAATAGAGGATGGTTCTAATGCCCTATAATATTTGCAGGGCGCTAGAACCATCCCCTTTGTTCCTTTTTGCCTTTCTTAGAGTTTTATCCAATTTTTTTATCATTTAAACACCTTTATGCCCTGGTCTGATATGTCGCCTAGCCATTCGCTCAGGCGTCTGCCATTTATGACTATATCTCCAGAAACATCAAGCAAGGGCATTAGCACGAATGCCCTTACTGTTAACCTTGGGTGAGGCAGTATGAGCTCCTCATCATCAGTATTCAAATCGTCATATATAAGTATATCGAGATCTATTGTCCTGGGACCCCACTTTATAAGCCTTTTCCTGCCCAAATTCAGCTCGATTTCCTGGAGCTTCCTAAGAAGCTCCTTTGGCATAAGCTCAGTTTCTATCTTGATGCACATATTAAGGAAGCTGTCCTGTTCTTTAAGACCCCAGGGCTCCGTCTCATAAATTGAAGACTCAGCAATTAAACAAGTCCTCTCGAGGCTAGCCACCATGCCTGCCGCTTCCCTCAGATTTGAAAGCCTGTCGCCCATATTGCTTCCAAGAGAAATATAGACGCTAGTCATTCCTGCTTCTCCTAATGCCGACCTGCATATAGTCGAATATCCCTTCGATAGGAGCCTGCGGTTTTTTTACAGCAACTGCTACTTCTTCAACCTTGTAAAAATCATTGAGTATCTTGTCAGCAATCCTTTGTGCGAGGGCCTCAATAAGGTCGAATCTTTCATTCTCACATATGTCCTTTACCCTCATGTAAACGTCATGATAGCTCACAGTCATCTCAAGGTTGTCTGTTTTCCCTGCTGCCTTCAAATCAATATAAAGGGTTACATCAACTATGAATTTCTGGCCAAGCCTCTTTTCTTCAGGCAATACGCCGTGATAGCCGTAAAAAACCATCTCTTTAAGAAGTATTGAATCCATTAAAAATCACCTCTCCATATTGCATCAGTAACCTTGGCGGCTCTGTAGTTTTCTTTCACATCATGCACACGTACTATGTCCATGCCCTGCATTATTCCCATTACTGTAGTAGCTATCGTACCTTCGACTCTCTCCTTTGGCGGCAAATCAAGTATTTTGCCAAGCATTGACTTTCTGGATGTCCCAAGGAGCACCGGGTATCCAAGCGCTTTTATTTCAGAAAGCCTCTTCATAACGTGCATGTTCTGCTCCGAAGTTTTTCCAAAGCCTATGCCTGGATCAAGTATTATCTTGCTCTTGTCTATGCCTGCATCCAAGGCTATTTGTATGCTTTTTTTCAGAAAATCATTTATGCTTTCCATTATGTCGCCTTTGTATTCGGTTCCGTCCTGGTTGTGCATCACTACTGCATAAGCGTCATATTCAGCTATTGCCTTGGCGATTTCAGGCTCTCTTTGAAGGCCCCATATGTCGTTTATTATGTGCGCGCCAAGCCTTAATGCCTCTCGGGCCACATTGGCCTTGTAAGTGTCAACAGATATGGGCACGCTTATTTCCTTTACAAGCTCACTTATCACGGGACTTATCCTGTCTATCTCTTCCTGGTCTGAAAGGAGAGTATATCCCGGCCTTGTAGATTCTCCGCCCACGTCTATTATGTCGGCTCCCTCTTCTATCATGACTTTTGCCCTCTCGACAGCCTCCTGGACTGAGCCGTAGCTTCCGCCGTCAGAAAAACTGTCGGGAGTGATGTTTAGTATTCCCATTATATATGTCTTCTTTGAAAATTCAAACACAGCTGTACCTCCCCTTATTTTATAAGGCTCATTATCTCAGCTCTTGCCGCTGTATCAGTCTTGAAAATGCCCCTTATTGCAGATGTTACCGTAGTGGAACCCGGTTTTTTAACGCCCCTCATAGTCATGCACATGTGCTCGGCTTCTATGACTACAACCACACCGTATGGCTGAAGCTTTTCCATTATTATATCCGCTACAGTCTGCGATATCCTTTCCTGAAGCTGAGGCCTCTTGGCTACAACGTCAACCACCCTTGCAAGCTTTGAAAGTCCTGTAAGTCTTCCGCCCTTTGGTATATAAGCCACGTGAGCCTTGCCGAAGAAAGGCACGAAATGGTGTTCGCAAACTGAATGGAAAGGTATGTCTTTGACTAGAACTATTTCCTCGTATTTTTCCTCTTCGAAATATACATCAAGATATTCTCTCGGATCTTCTTTCAAACCTACAAATATCTCTTCATACATCCTGGCAACTCTGTCAGGTGTATCTAAGAGTCCTTCTCTGTCAGGATCCTCACCTATAGCTTCAATTATTTCTCTAAATGCCCTTTTGATTTTTTCCTTATCCATATCAGCAGCCTCCATTCATTTTTTAACATTTAAAAAATTAGTACTCTATAGTCAACTCATCAGGTACGTATATGTTATGAAATACCCTTTTAGAGATTTTATCCAAAATTCCAGTGTCCATGCTTATAAAAAATTCCTTTGCCATGTCATATAAGACTTCGTCATGCTCTTGCATGGCTTTTACTATATGTTTTTCCTTCGGGCACCATATACCCCTTACTTCAAAATATGCCTTGAGCAGCTTTAAAAGGCAGCTCACAGCATTTATATTGCGCTGCACAATATCAGTCTCCATTTTTGTTCTTTGAATTAGCGAGTCGGCTTCGTGCCTCATGAGGCAGATGTTCTCTTTATCTAGCAACTTCGGGCCTTGTTCATATTTTGCTCTAGCCTTTTTAATCAGGTCTTCTGCTATTTCATCTGAATCCTGCAGCACGCTTGCCCTCTCTGCAAGCTCGTATATGAAAAAATATTCCCCTTTGTCTATAAGTCTTCTGGCCAGTCTGAGCGGAAAATAGTTAATGTCTAATTCCACTCCATTTATTATCTTTATTCTTCTGGTCTGACTTGACCCTTCGTCAAGTATTACGAAAAGATCTATGTCCTTGCCTTCGCCTTTTTGCATATGCAGGTGTGAACCCACCAGCATAATGGCTATCACATTGCCGTTTGTTTTGTTTATCTCTTCATTATATAGCTTCAAAATATTCATACTTCCACCCGTTTAGACTGTATTGTTTATATCGAAAGCCCTTATAATAATATAATGGTCCATATATTAAGATTATCACAAAACAGGCCGTTTATAAACGGCCTGTCCATAGATTTGTTTTATACTGTTTTGATTTTACATTATATTATTTTTATTCTGAAGGTATGAAATTTAAGGCTTTTCAGTTATTTGATATCTGTATATAAGCACAGCCTTGTCATCTTTTACTTTGCATCCGCCCTTCATGAAATCAACCTTGTATCCAGACTCAAGTGCTATGTTTGAACCTGCAAGCTCTGCAAGAGTCTTGTCTACTGTTTCAGCTTCACTAGCGCTTATTTCTTCCTTCACTCCCCAAGCAACTGCTAGGACCGCGTTGATGTCTCAGGTTGCACAAGCGTTAGCTATTCTGTCTTTTATTGACTCATCTATGCTCACTTCTAGAGCTTTTTTTACGTCTCCGCCTTCAATTTTAAACGACATTATAATGCCCTCCTTGATGATAGAATTTTTCTATAGCTATGTGTATAAAAGAGGGGAAAACTGTTGTTTTCCCCGATGAGATTAAGAGGATGATACTAATTTATTAAATATTAGAACAGACCTACTATTTCTCCACTTTCAAGCACATCCATGTGGTTTGCAGCTGGAACCTTTGGAAGTCCAGGCATAGTCATTATATCTCCAGTAAGCACTACTATGAAGCCTGCTCCAGCTGATATTCTTGCATTGCTTACTGATACAGTGAAGCCCTTTGGAGCTCCTTTAAGGTTAGGATTGTCAGAGAATGAATACTGAGTCTTAGCTACGCATATTGGAAGGTTTCCAAATCCAAGCTTCTCGAATTTATCAAGCTCTTTTGAAGCCTTAGCCGAGAACTCTACTCCGTCCGCTCTGTATATTTCTTTTGCTATCGTCTCGATTTTTTGCTTAAGAGGCATTTCTGCTGGATATAGAGGCTTGAATTTTGCTGTGCCTTTTTCAGCCACTTCAACTACCTTCTTAGCAAGCTCAACTCCGCCTTCTCCGCCTTTTGCCCATACTTCTGAAAGCACAACGTCAGCGCCCAGCTTTCTGCAGGCATCTTCCACGAACTTAAGCTCTTTTTCAGTGTCTGTAGGGAATGCGTTTATAGCAACTACTGCTGGCACTCCGAACTTGTGCACGTTTTCAATGTGTCTTTCAAGGTTGCCAAAGCCATCTTCAAGAGCCTTCATGTTTTCAGCTCCAAGGTCTGCTTTAGCTACTCCGCCGTGGTTCTTAAGCGCTCTAACTGTAGCAACTATTACTGCTACGTCAGGCTTAAGATCAGCAAAACGGCACTTGATGTCGAAGAACTTCTCAGCACCAAGGTCTGCACCAAAGCCAGCTTCTGTAACTACGTAGTCAGCTATCTTAAGAGCCGTCTTAGTAGTTGTTACAGAGTTGCAGCCGTGAGCTATGTTAGCGAAAGGTCCGCCGTGTATTATTGCAGGAGTGTTCTCAAGTGTCTGTACAAGGTTTGGCTTAAGAGCGTCCTTAAGAAGAAGAGCAAGAGCTCCTGTAGCTTTAAGCTGTCCAGCTGTAACAGGCTGATCGTCGCTTGTATAGCCTACTATCATTCTTGAAAGTCTATCCTTAAGGTCTGAAAGGCTTGTAGCAAGACACATGATAGCCATTATCTCAGATGCAACAGTTATGTCGAAACCGTCTTGTCTTGGGATTCCGTTAGCTGTTCCGCCAAGACCTATAACTATGTCTCTAAGAGCTCTGTCGTTCATGTCTAGAACTCTCTTCCAAGTTATCTTGTTTATGTCTATTCCAAGCTCATTGCCTTGCTTTATGTGGTTGTCCATAAGCGCTGCAAGCAGGTTGTGAGCTGTAGTTATAGCGTGTATGTCACCTGTAAAGTGAAGGTTTATGTCATCCATTGGAACTACCTGAGCGTATCCGCCGCCAGCTGCTCCTCCCTTAACTCCAAAGCATGGTCCAAGTGATGGCTCTCTAAGAGCTGTTATAGTCTTCTTGCCTATCTTGTTAAGACCCATGCTAAGACCTACGTTTGTAGTAGTCTTTCCTTCTCCTGCTGGAGTTGGGTTTATAGCTGTAACTAGCACTAGCTTTCCGTCCGGCTTGTCAGCAAGTCTCTTATAAACATCAAGAGATATCTTCGCCTTATACTTTCCATAAAGTTCGATATCGTCCTCGCCTAGTCCTATTTGCTTTGCAACTTCCACTATTGGAAGCATCTTGGCTTCCTGAGCTATTTGAACGTCTGTTTTCATCCTCTAACCTCCTCAAATTTTCAAAAGCTTTGCTGTATTTACCCATTTTTAAACATGCCGGCAAAGCCACTTTGCCGGCATGTTTTATAAGCTGTTTTATTTTAGCCTTGATATTTTAGTATAAGGTCTTTAGCAGCCTTAACTTCATCAAGTCTCTTAACAAGAGTAGTCTGTGGTGCATTTTTGAGTATCTGCGGATCTCTCTTAGCCTCTTCAGCTATCTTAAGCATCGCATCAACAAACTCATCTAGTGTTTCACGAGCTTCTGTCTCAGTAGGCTCAATCATTATAGATTGATGTACTATAAGAGGGAAGTAAACTGTTGGTGGATGGTATCCGTAGTCAAGAAGTCTCTTCGCAACATCAAGAGTAGTTACTTCTAGCTCGCTTCCTTTAAGTCCATCAAGCACGAATTCGTGTTTACAAACTTGATCGTATGGAAGCTTGTATTCTCCCTTAAGCTTATGCATCATGTAGTTTGCGTTAAGCACGGCTGCTTCACTTACCTCTTTAAGTCCGCTTGCACCCATTGTTTTTACATAGGCATATGCTCTTAGGCAAACACCATAGTTGCCGTAGAAGTTCTTGATCTTGCCCATAGAGTTTGGTCTGTCGTAGTCAAGTATAAACTTGTCTTCCTTCTTGCTTATAACTGGCACTGGAAGGAATTCTGCAAGGTGAGCTTTAACTCCTATTGGACCAGCTCCTGGGCCGCCTCCACCGTGTGGAGTAGAGAATGTCTTATGCAGGTTGAAGTGCATAACGTCAAATCCCATGTCTCCTGGTCTTGTCTTGCCCATTATGGCATTAAGGTTGGCTCCGTCATAGTAGCAAAGACCGCCAGCTTCGTGTATAAGCTTAGTTATCTCTGTTATGTTTACCTCGAATAGTCCTAGTGTGCTTGGGTTTGTAAGCATGAAGCCTGCAACCTCGTCATTTAGAACTGCCTTGAGGTTTTCGATGTCTACTCCGCCTTGAGAGTTAGACTCGATTTCTACTATTTCAAGTCCTGCAACATATGCGCTGGCAGGGTTAGTTCCGTGAGCTGAGTCTGGAACTATTATCTTTGTTCTCTTAAGGTCGCCTCTCTTCTTATGGTACTCTTTTATTGTAAGAAGACCAGCGTACTCGCCGTGAGCTCCTGCTGCCGGCTGAAGAGTAACCTCGTCCATACCAGATATTTCTGCAAGGCTTTGAGCCAGGTTGTACATTATTTCAAGAGATCCCTGTACAGTCTCTTCAGGCTGATATGGGTGAACATTAGTAAGCCCTGGTATTCTGCACATGTCTTCATTTATCTTTGGGTTGTACTTCATAGTACATGATCCAAGCGGATAGAATCCTCCGTCAAGACCAAAGTTCTTCTGAGAAAGGTTAGTAAAGTGTCTTATAACATCCACTTCACTAAGCTCAGGAAGCTTAGGCTCTTCGCTGCTTAGGTATGCCGCTGGTATAACGCTTGCAGCATCTAGCTCTGGAACATCACACTTTGGAAGGCTGTATGCCTTTCTTCCTTCTTTAGAAACCTCGAATACAAGCTTATTGTAGTTCTTCATGTTAGCAGTTCACCTCCATAACCTGAGCTAGGCAGTCTATCTCTTCTTTTGTTCTCTTTTCTGTTACGCAGAAAAGAAGTCCGTTTTTAGCCTCAGGATATTCACACTCAAGCTCGTATCCTCCAAGTATGTTGCTTTCAGCAAGCTTGGCATTAACATCAGCTGCTGATGTGCCGCTTGTAAGAGCAAACTCCTTGAAGAAAGGCTTGTTGTATAGAGGTTTGAACTTGCCTGATTCAGTTAGCTTCTTGTAAGCGTACTGAGCCTTGTTCATGCACTGAAGCGCAACCTCTCTAAGTCCGCTTTTGCCCATTGTCGAAAGGTATATTGCAACTGTAAGAGCGCATAGACCTTGGTTTGAGCATATGTTGGATGTCGCCTTTTCTCTTCTTATGTGCTGCTCTCTTGCTTGAAGAGTAAGAACGAATCCTCTCTTGCCTTCTGTATCTTCAGTTTGACCAACTATTCTTCCAGGCATTTTTCTTGCCATCTTAGATTTAGTTGTTAGGAAGCCTATGTATGGACCTCCGAAGTTTAGAGCGTTACCAAAGCATTGAGCATCTCCTACAACTATGTCTGCTCCTATGTCTCCCGGTCTTTTTACTATTCCAAGAGATATTGGATCAACAACGTCAACAAGAAGAGCCTTCTTGCCATGAGCTACTTCCGCTGCGGCTTCAACATCTTCAAATATTCCAAAGAAGTTTGGATTTTGAACTATTACGCCTGCAGTTTCGTCGCCAACAGCTGCAGATAGCTTTTCCATATCAGTCACACCGTCTACAGTGTCAACTTCTATTACCTCTATCCCGTTTTGCTTCATATATGTGTGAAGTATAAGTCTTGTCTCTGGCGCAACACCCTTAGACACAACTACATTAGTGCATTTTTTCTTGTTTTGAACGGCCATAACCGCAGCCTCTACGGTAGCAGTTCCAACGTCATACATAGATGCGTTAGCAACGTCCATTCCTGTCAAATCACAAAGCATTGTCTGGAACTCGAATATCATCTGAAGCGTACCCTGGCTTATCTCTGGCTGATAAGGAGTGTATGCTGTGAAGAATTCCTGACGAAGTGTCAGGTGCTTTATAACTGATGGAATATAGTGGTCATAAGCGCCTGCACCTCTGAAGCAAACAAAGTCAGATTTGTTTTTAGCGGCAAGCTCATTCATATGTCTTTCAACCTCAAGCTCTGACATAGGCGCATCAAGATTAAGCTCTCTGCCTAGTTTTAGCTCGGCTGGTATGTCGCTGAAAAGATCATCTATTGACGATGCGCCTATGCTCTCGAGCATAGCCTCCTTCTCAGCAGCTGTATTTGGGATATACTTATGCATATTAGTCCTCCTTGTTACAGAAGTCTTCGTATGCTTTAGCGTCCATTAGATTTTCAAGTTCTGAAGCGTCACTCATTTCTATAGCTACAAGCCATTTTTCGTATGGAGCTTCGTTTATGCTCTCTGGAGCATCTTCAAGTTCGCTGTTAACTTCAACTATTTTTCCGCTTAATGGAGCGTATGCATCTGAAGCAGCCTTAACTGATTCTATAACACCGTAAGCATCTTCAACGCCAAATTCGTCTCCCACTTCTGGAAGCTCAACGTATACTATATCTCCTAGAGCATGCTGTGCGTAGTCTGTAGCGCCAACATATGCTTTGTTTCCGTCAACCTTAACCCAGTCATGGTGAGTTGTGTAATAAAGACCTTCTACTATTTTGCTCATTGTAAATTCCTCCTCAGAAATATAAATGTATTTTTTATTGGCATTTCATTTTATTATTTGTAACGTCTGTTACTTTATTATACTAATATAATACTATACAGACGTTTCAATATCCACACTAAAGCGAACTAAAAATTATTTTTTATAGCTTTTGTTGTAGAATTTCTTAGCAACTACTTCTACAGGAACTCTGTTCTTTCTTATTTGAACTTCCAGCTGTGTTCCCATTTCTGTATATTCTGTATCTACTATAGCAAGGGCAACTACTTTGCCAGTGCTTGGAGATTGGTATCCAGTAGTTACAAAACCAACTTTTTTGTCTCCGGCATAAACTTCACATTCATGTCTTGCTATGCCTTTGCCTTTTAGTTCAAGTCCAACAAGCTTTCTCTTAAGTCCTTCAGCCTTTTGCTTCTTAAGAGCTTCCTTGCCTATGAAGTCAGCTTCCTTGTCTAGCTTAACAAAATATCCAAGTCCTGCTTCAAGAGGCGATATATCTTCTCCAAGCTCATTTCCGTATAGCGGAAGAGCTACCTCGAATCTTAGAGTATCTCTACATCCAAGTCCAGCCGGCTTGATACCAAGATCCTTGCCTGCTTCCATAAGCTTCTCCCATACAGCTGCAACTTCTTCGTTTGAAGTATATATCTCGAAGCCGTCTTCACCTGTATATCCTGTTCTTGATATAAGGCAGCTTACTCCGCCTATTTTTACATCCTTCTGGCAATAGAAGAATTTGACCTGTGAAAGATCAGTATCTGTAAGCTTCTGAAGTATCTTCTCAGCGTTAGGTCCTTGAAGAGCTATTTCAGAAACCTCAGGAGATATATTCTTAAGGCTCACATCGAAGCCCTTTGAATTCTCAACTATCCATGCATAGTCCTTGTCTACGTTAGCAGCATTTATAACAAGCAGGTAGTCGTCGTTAGTGTACTTGTAAACAAGCAGGTCGTCTACAGTTCCTCCGTGAGGATAGCAGAACTGAGTGTATAGAACCTGATTTGGCTCCAATACTGTTATATCATTAGGAACAAGGTAGTTTATGAATTTTTCAGCTTCCTTGCCCTTAACCTCAACTTCACCCATGTGAGAAACGTCGAACATACCAGCCGCAGTTCTAACAGCCTCGTGCTCCGCATTTATTCCGCCGCCTTCGTATTGAGTAGGCAGTGCCCAACCACAAAATTCGATTATTTTGCCCCCATATTTCACATGAAGATCGTAAAGGGCTGTCTTTTTAACATTTTCCATTAAAAATCCTCCTCCCAGAACAGTAGTCCTGTCTTAGTTTAGCTTTATTTATATTTAATATATTGAATTATAAAGCAGGCAATGTTAAGCAGGTAATCTTGTTAATGGATATAGTCAAATATAACATCTGAAATCACAGCTATATTTCTCTATACCCATGCAGTTTTACTCTAATCACTTGTATATGTTGACATAATTTACAATATTATCGTCTTTTGGTAATAAAAAAAGAATACAATGACAAATCCGCATGGAAACACATAAGCCACTATATTCTCTGTCTCGTTACCTGAGAGTTTACATGCAAAGTTTTATGCTTTGCACTTTCTCCTTCGGTGTCGTACATTTGTTGTACGATCTCTTCAGAGCCCCATCTGACAACGATATTTTCGCCTGAAAGATTCTATAAGGAATTGGCAATTCTCTTATATTGCCCCGTCGGCCATCCACACCTATGAATTAAGTAGGATATCTCTCGCTGCCTTCATTTGGTCCATATTCTGATTTAACGTTATGATATAATACATCAATCCCGATTTCAACCAAAGATATTAATTTAACTAAATTTTCTGAACTCTAAGGTGCATTTCCCAAGAAATTAACATGCTGTACTCAAGCCCTCTCCGACCTCTTGTATCTTAATAATACAATATTTTAGAGCACTTCCGGATTATAACGCAGATTTAAATTCGAGTTTTTTATAATTGATTAGTACACAAATATTTATCTTTTAAACGCACATTTTGTTAATATCGTTTCAATCAAACCACACCTTAGTATACCATATATTTGTAGTACGACATCATTAACTTAACAAAACATCCATATACTTAGCAGTATTATTACATTATTACCGATAAATAATATCTTTATTCTATGCAATACGGTATATTTGCGTTATATTTATTATATTGTATATCTTATTATCAGCTTTATTTCCCGTCAGTAAATTTGCAAATAAAAAAACAGAGCTTATAAGCTCTGCCTTTTACTCTCTATTTATTCAATCCGCCTTGCTCCCCTAAAAGCCTTGTAGTAATGACCTGAACTCATGTCAGAAATCAAAACCTTGCCGTCATACGAGGATGCGTGTATAAACTTGCCGTCATTCAAATATATTCCCGAGTGATTTATATTGCTGCTGCCCGCCGTGGCAAACACCACAATGTCTCCCGTTTGAACAGCTTCTCTTGGAACGCTGCTGCCTAATTGGCCCTGTTCCTTCGAGCTGTGTGGCAGAACTCTGCCGAACACTTCCTTGTATACATACTTTACGAATCCGGAACAGTCAAATCTGTCAGGACCTTCAGATCCTCTCGAATATTTTGCCCCTAGCTTAGCATTTGCAACGACCATAAGGCTTGATGCCCTTGAACCGCCCCTGCTTACAACCTGAGAAGCACTGCCCTGCGAATATGTATTACTACTTGAGCTTATATAATCAGAATAAACCCATCCTAATGTTCCGTTTTCAAGCCTTACTTTTGACCATTTGCCGGACTGCTCGAGAAGCTCAAGCTTCTGTCCAACAACAACATTTCCTATTACCTGTGACTGAATATCTGCGCTGTTTCTTACGTTCAAGCTGTTGACTTTGACATATGCATTTGGGATCTCTTGTGCAAAACCTGCTGACATTCCCATGTTAAGGAGCATCAGTATAAGCGATGCACTCAATAGAATTTTTTTAATCATATACCCTCCATGTAATGTGTTTGTCTCATTATCTTTTCACGAATACAGCCTCACTTGTATAAGTATTTTTTATAAACATATAGTTATTAACATTATACTTATATGCTATATAATTGTCAAATCCGTTTTCAGAAAATTTCATTTCCAGATACTCCAAGATACTTTCGGCCTATTTTGGCGCACAAAGGCAGGAGCATGCCCCTGCCTTTGTGCATCAATATGGAAATAAAGATAGTGTTGACAGTGTGGGACTGCCAGCAAGAATATTAATACCCCTTAACAATGATATCAAAACTTTAATTTCAGGAGAATTTGATGTACAATGAACTTACGTTCGCAATATTATTATATTTAATTTTAGGTGGTTTAGTTAGATGAATAAAACTGCAATAATAACAGGCGCCTCCAAAGGCATCGGCAAGTCCATCGCTGAAAACTTCGCTTTCAGAGGCTACAATGTGATTATCAACTACAACAGCTCTGCCAAAGAGGCTTTTGAGCTTGAAAAGCTGCTTAAGTCTCAGGGCCTTTCTGCTTTCGCCTTCAAAGCCGACGTCAGCGTAAGAGCTGAGGTGGACGCCATGGTGGATTTTTGCATGGAGAAATTCAACGCGATAGACGTGCTTGTGAACAATGCAGGCATATCTGTTTCTAATCTTTTTACGGATATTACCGAAACCGAATGGGACAGCGTGTTTGGCACTAATCTAAAGGGCGTATTCAACTGCACTCAGAGCGTGCTAAGATATATGCTTCCAAACAAGAAAGGCAAGATAATAAACATATCCTCAATGTGGGGGCTTGTCGGCGGCTCTTGCGAGGTTCACTACTCCGCTGCTAAGGCAGGTGTTATTGGATTTACCAAGGCTCTTGCCAAGGAGCTGGGTCCCTCCAACATACAGGTCAACTGCATAGCCCCCGGTGTTATACAGACCGACATGCTCAGCGACTACACCGATGAGGAGCTGGAGGTACTCAGATACGATACGCCTCTTATGAGGCTGGGCAAGCCTCATAACATAGCGGCAAGCGCACTTTTTCTGGCTTCAGATGATGCCGACTTCATAACAGGCCATGTGCTCAGCGTAAACGGTGGATATGTTGTGTAGCGCCAACAAAACAAAAACTGTCGGCAACCTAAATTCTGCCGACAGTCTCTAAGACGCTCCGATTCTTACTATGGGGCGTTTTTTTCATTTATAATCCTATAGTCCGTTTTGCATCTCGCATGCTCTTATTGTCTGCTTGCAAAGCACAGAAGTAGTAACCGAACCCACACCAGCAGGTACAGGAGTTATCTTCTCAACAATTTCAGCAACCTCATTGTAATCAACATCCCCGCAGTATTTTCCAGGATTGTCTGGATCCTCGTTTATACCTACATCGATTACAGTCTGGCCCGGCTTTACAAAGTTGGCTTTAACCATCTTTGCTCTTCCTACTGCTGCTATCAGTATGTCTGCATCCTGGCAAACCTCTGGAAGGTTTTCTGTTCTTGAGTGGCATATTGTAACCGTAGCATTTTCGCCTAGCAGCAGCATAGCCAGCGGCTTGCCAACAACTAGAGATCTTCCGAGTACAACCGCTTTTTTTCCCGCTACAGGGATGTTAAAGTGATGGAGAATATCCATAACTGCAGCTGGCGTGCAAGGAGCAAATCCTGTTTTGTCGCCTATGAAAACCTTTGCCTGGCTGCCTACAGTAAGGCAGTCCACGTCCTTTTCTGTCGAGATTAACTCTCTGATTACAGGCTCGTTCAAATGCTTTGGCAGAGGACTGAACATTAGTATGCCGTTTACATCTTTTCTTGCATTCACTTCTTTTACAGCAGCTTCAAAAGCTTCCTGAGTAATATCCTCCGGATATTCGAACACTTCACAATCCATGCCTATCGATTCACATGTCTTCTTGGCTCCGCCCTCGTAAAACAAGTCGTCAGGTCTGGCTCCGACTCTTACAATCCCAAGCTTTGGAGTGATATTTTTATCTTTCAATGCCGCAACTTTAGAAGAGAGTTCTTCCTTGATAGCAGCCGCAACATCTTTACCCATTAACCTTTCTGCCATTTCAATAATTCCCCCTATGATATTTTTTCAATTACAGCCTCAAGAGTTTCTTCTGCCATTTTGCAGCCTTCAGCTACTAAACGGTCCATTTCTTCTCTTGTCTTGCTTACAAATTCTTCATTCTTTATGGTTTTCAGATTTATTACGACATTAAGTTTTCCTGCTATGAGAGCTGATTTCAAGAATACAACGCCGCAGCCTACATCTGAAATGACAAGCATACTTCCTATTTCACCCATGCGCTTATGTACCTTTATGCCTTCGTATGCCTTCCTCATTATCTCCATAGGCACAGAGCATGCATTTATTGACTCTTTTTCAAGCGTCTCAGCCTTTATTTTTTTCTGCTCCTCCGTTTCAGTTGGCAGTCCATATGCCTTAGACAGCGGCTCGAATACCTCGGCATCCTTTTCTACAAGCGCCAAAAGCTCAGATTGTATCTTCTCTCCTTGCGCCATAAGCTCTTTAACTTCGTCTTCAACTTCGGCATATTTCTTTTTGCCTACAGTGTAATTTCCAACCATTGTGGATAGGGCCATACCAACTGCGCCGCCATAAGCAGCCGCACCTCCGCCGCCAGGCACAGGTGCCTTAGACGCCAATGCTTCAACAAATTCTTTACAGTTCTTGTCCATCATTGCCATAGAAATACTCCCCTTTGAAATTTATTTTTGCTTATTTGTATGAATTTTCCAAATTATCTGCCGTCTGTTAGGTGTATTATAACAATCGTTTTCATCAAGTTCAATTGTTCTTGAGTTTTTTGCAATAAGTATTTCTTTAACAAAATAAAGAATTATACAATAAATTCTATTAAAAATGTTATTTATTTATCGAATTCATTTTTTTAATAAAGTTATCATCCTAATAAATCCCCTTGAATTTGCGTACCAATTCCAGAAGTTCCTCTACATGCTCCACTTTAGTCCTATAGTTTGAAAAACATGCCCGTATACAGTGCTTTCCTCCGAGTACTGCAGGAGACACGAAAAACTTATCTTCAATATATCTTAGGAAGCTTTCGTTTTCCTCCTGTCCTCCTTCAAAACTAAAGCAAACCGCACTTGTCATTGGATTGTTAAGTCTATAGAGTCCCTTTACACCCTCAAGTCCTTCATAGAACGCCTTTGCAAGCTCCATATTTTTTTCAATAGTGGCTGAGAGCGTATTAATTCCATATATCTTGAATGCAAACCATATCTTTATGGCCCTCGACATTCTGGTCGACTGTATTCCGTAATTAACAAATTCCACAGGGGTATCTGGATTATACTCATCCTGCCCCATCCTGTATGCGTTGTAAAGATGCTTCTTGTTCCTTAAAAGAACGCAACCGGCCTCTGGTGGTATAAAGAGCCACTTGTGAGGATCTACCGATATCGAGTCCGCCTCCTGTATTCCCCTTAGCAGTTCTCTGCCTTTGGCGGTTATTATAGCCCCTCCTCCATAAGCTCCGTCAACGTGAAGCCACAGGCTGTATTTTTTCGCGATTTCCGAGAGCTTCTGTATGTCGTCTACGGCTCCTGCAACAGATGTGCCCGCCTGGGCTATTATGCAAAATGGCCTAAGACCCTCCTGAATATCCTTTAGTATGCTCTCCTCAAGCTCATTTGCATCTATTCTATACTCAGCGTCCACAGCTATCTTCCTTAGCATTTTCTTTCCAAAGCCCAGAGCTCCCACAGCCTTGTCTATTGAGGCATGCGCTTTTTTTGACGTGTAGAGCACAGGCGGCTTTTCGATAGAATGCATTCCGTTTTCGGTTATTCCCGGAAACATTGCCTCCCTGGCTGCTCCTAATGCCGTAAGAGTAGATACGCTGCCGCCGCTGACAAGTATTCCGCCCGATTCTTTGGGAAAGTCGAAGAGACTGCTTATCCAGCCTATTGCCATGTCTTCAATTACGGTCGCGGCAGGGCCGGCCTTGAATAAGAACGGAGCCTGGCTCAGCCCTATGTTAGCCATCTCTCCAAGTATTCCAGCCTGCGAAGGGCTTGTTATTATCCACGAGAGAAATCTTGCACTGCCAACCTTGGTGGAGTTTGGAATGATTTTCTCTGCAAACTCTCCTATCACAGCCTCCGGAGCTTTTCCTGCGGTTGGCATTTCCTCAAAAATAATTCTTTCCATTTCACTTCTTGAAGCCTCGGGCAATACTCTGCCTGAGGAAATTTCACTTTGATACTTTTTAATCAATTCCATCAAGCTGTCAATGTGTAAATCCATTTTTTCTAGCTCAAGCATTGCTGCACCTCACTTTTTATTATTTGAAATAGGGCTCGGCTATGACCATTTTCACCGGGTCACTGAACTTTTCAAGCCTGTCTTCACTTCTTTGATATATAAATAATTTATCAACACCGCTTATGTCTATTTCAAATTGCACGTCCTCGCCCCGTTTTACTTCTATTTCCTTTATTAGCCTGTCCTCGACGTAGTTTTCGTAGAATTTGAAGAGCACCTTCTCTGCATTTGTATTGTTCTCCATCCTGATTGTGCCCCCGAATTTGGTGTAGACCCCGCCAGGTTTGACAATGGCTGCATAGTTCACATAGCCGCCTTCATAGTCCCCAAAATCTCCGTAGTCCCTCCTGAATATTATGCCATTGTCGCTGCTCTCGCCATTTAGCGTCAGCAGCTCCTTGTCCGATGTAAATTCCGAATAGAACCTGTCCTCGTAGTCCGATGCCTTTATAGGTGTTGCGTCTTTTTTTGCCCCCAGCTCTATGCTCTTTTGCTCCTCGTTCCAGTATATATTTATCCCCAGCTTGTCAGAGACAGCCCTGATAGGCATATAGGCTCTGCCCTCGTATATTATGGGTGTGTACTCTTCTCCTGCCTGTTCTCCATCGATATACACGTTTATCTGCTCATTGATTTGCGCTGTGATTTCCTTTATTTCTCCCTCATATGCAAATATGGTTCCCGTAACTGCAGCCAGCATAGCTGCAGCAGCAATAGATTTTTTCATGCTACTCCCCCCTCGCCTGATTCAACCTTTTATTTTCCATATACATACAAATGGATTTGTTTTTTATTATACCCCTTATCTGTGTCTACTCACGGCAAACCGTCTTCTAATTGGAAACCGGATATGCATTTTTTCAGGTTTACAATTGAAATCAAAGCGCTGGATATTATATTATTAAGGTATGGCATTTTGCGGAACAAATATTTGCAAAAGGGAGATTATGCTAATGCATGTAAGTGATTTGATATTTGCTCTTGATATAGGAACCAGAACTATAATAGGACTCGTGTGCCGGCGTGAAGGCGGAGCGCTTAAGATAATTGCAAGCTCCGTGGCTGAGCATGACGACAGGAATATGTATGACGGTCAAATACACAATATAGATGGGGTTGCCCGCATTGTATCCAAAGTGAAGTCTTCTCTTGAGGAGCAAATAGGCTCAAAACTTGAGCGAGTTGCAGTGGCTGCCGCCGGAAGGTCTCTCAAGACATGCAGGGCGAAAGCCAAGCTGGATGTAGACTTTTTAAGCGAAATAGAACAGCCTTTTGTGGAAAGCCTCGAGCTTGAAGGCGTTCAAAATGCTCAGGATCTGCTGGAAGAAAATCTGGGCGAGGGTGATTCCAAATATTACTGCGTTGGACACACTGCAACGGCATACTATCTGGACGGCATATTCATAGAAAATCTTGTAGGCCACAGGGGACACAGCATTGAAGTTGAAGTGCTGGCAACCTTCCTTCCAAATGTAGTAATAGACAGTCTTTACAGCGTAATGGATAGAGTCGGACTTGAAATTGAAAGCCTAACACTTGAGCCGATTGCATCAATGAATGTGGCCATAAAAAAGAACATGAGGCTTTTGAATCTTGCAATGGTCGACATAGGTGCCGGTACTTGCGATATTGCAATTACAAACCAGGGAGCCATAGCATCTTATGCGATGGTTTCTGGAGCAGGCGACAGCATAACCGAGGAGATTGCAAAGAATTTCCTCCTGGATTTTGACACTGCCGAATCGATAAAAATCCAGCTGGCAGCTCAAAAAGAAGTAAAATTCATGGATGTCGTCGGCATTGAGCAAACACTGCCTTCCGCTGATATAATAGCCTCCATAGAGGATTCGATAGGTTGCATGGCCCATAAAATCGCTGACGAAATACTCGTCCACAACGGCAAGGCACCTGGTGCCGTGTTCCTCGTAGGCGGGGGCAGCCAGATACCTATGCTAGGCGACATGATTGCTGAATATATGGGCATGCCCAAGGAAAGGGTTGTAATAAGGGATTCTTCTATAGCCGTGGAATTCATCGACATACCTGATAGCCTGCTTGGCCCTCAGGCGATAACTCCTCTTGGGATAGCTCTCAACCATTCCTTGAATGCGCGCAAGAACTTCATAGAGGTACAGCTCAATGAAAACACAGTGAGACTTTTCAACTCAAAGCAGCTCAAGGTTTCTGACGCGCTGCTGTCAGTCGGTTTCAAGCCAAGAAGCCTAATCCCCGAAAAGGGCGATGACATATCGTACTGCGTAGTTGGCGAGCAGCGACTCCTCAAGGGTCTTCCGGGCGAACCGGCACAAATACTTATAAACGGAGTACAGGCCAGCCTCATGGACACAATCAGCGACGGCTGCGATATAGCTGTCAAGCCGGCACAAAAAGGCAAAGCTCAGGTGCTCTCTGTTCTAGAATGCCTTGAACTGGAGGGCATAGCCTCAGAATCGCTTGAGGGATGTGAAATCAGGCTGAATGACGCGATATCGGATTTGGAAACACTTGTATCTAACGGTGACATTATTGACGTTGTTCCGTCTGCGGCTCCCATCGGTTCAGAGGCCTATTCGCAGGCTGATTTACAAAACCATTTACAAGATGATCTGCAGTCTGTTGAAGTTGAAGAACGCATAGAAACTCCCGACATTGGCGATATGGACGCCTACAGGCACTTAGAGTCTGAATACAGCGGACTTATTCACAGCACTCCAGGTAACCATCTTATGCTTACAGTGAATGGCCACGAAATAGAAATATCACACAGCAAATCAGCCTTTGTCCTTACTGACATATTCGAATATATAGACTTTGACATATCAAAGCCCCAGGGATTCTTGACTTTGCTCGTCAACGGCAAAAGAGCCGAATTCATGCATGAACTCAAAAACGGCGATTCCGTCGAAATAAGCTGGAAGTAGAAAAAGTGCAGGCTATGCCTGCACTTATCTTTTTGTCAGAAAGCTGTAGAAGCTGTCGCAACCGCCTAGGGCGAACTCGTATATGACTGATGCCGGGAATATAAACTCATCCCCGAGCATGATATATTCGCTATAGCAGTTTAACAGCCTGCTGTCCGCATCTATCCTCTCCTGAGGATAGTAGTTTGCTACTACCAGCTGGCCGGAATTTGTGATGAAGTATATTGATGCTATGTCATTGCTAATTAGGTACTCAGGGCTTTTCACATGGGAATTGTCCAGCCTGAACTCAGTAAGCATGATTCCGCTTTCAAACGGACTCTTAAGGCAATGGCTCATGTCATACAGGAAGGTATCCCTAAATTCATCCGGAAAATCCACATGATATATGCCTATGTACTCTTCCCTTCTTATTTCATCAAATGCCTCGGCCGCATCAAGCCTTGTCACAGTGCCTATGGTTATTGCCGCTATCATATATCTGTCTTCAACCAGTTTCATAGACATTCCCAGGATGCATCTTGAGTATTCACCCTTATCCTCGTATATAAGCCTTGAGACATAACCCAGGCCTCTCCTGCCGGCTTTTTTAACACTATTTTTAAGAAGCGAAGCATTTGCTTTTGTTATGTACATTTCACATATATCCTTGTTGTCGCTGAAGTATCTTATCGCCTCACTGTCTCTTGCGACAAAGCGCATCACCATGTAGTTTATAAACTCAACCGGGGTTTCAATTTCCTTACAGAGCTTAAAAAAAATCTCCTGTGCATCCACTTCCGCCGGGTTCATTTTCAGTATGAATTCAAAATCTCCGCTGTTAGCAGGCAGAGGCTTTCCATAGCTTTCGTTCCTCGCTGCATAATCCTTTATTAACGTCACGGCTTCTGCAAACGTGAGCTTTATCCGCTCAGCTCCAAGTCCGCCCATTAGCCTTTCAGTTTCCGAATGGAGCCTTTTGGGCTCTCCGTTTTTTATGCCCACGTAATCAGCTATTCCCAGCCCCTCCGCATCAAGCAGAAAAAACTGGTCCAGCCTTCCATCTGGCAGCTCCCATGCCACCCTAAGTCCCACGCTTCCCATTAGCCTTGAGTTCGTAGCTATCGCTGATAAAAATTCCATACACACACCTTCTTCAATAATTTCTACATCATATTATTCTACAACAAAAACGGCATTTTTGACACTGTAAGCAAGTTGCTTGCTCAATAATTCTGCTTTCACATCCGTTTGTCCCGCTATTTTATACACAATTTGCTGTTTTGGAGATTACTGCTATCTGTTTTGTTGTATAATAGCTAAAAGACTTTGCAAATATCACAACAAAGGCGGTGTGAAAATATGGGCAATATTGCTGCTTTCTTCGACATTGACGGTACATTGCACAGAGATTCGCTCATGATTGAGCACTTCAAAAAGCTGGTGAAGTTCGAGGTCATACCCGAAAAGTATTGGATTGATCAGTTAAAGCATACATACGACAAGTGGCTGACCCGAAAGGGCGATTATGACTCATATCTGCTCGAGGCGGCACAGATCTATTTGAACTCGCTCAAGGGCGTAAAGCGCGAAATAATCGACTACACAAGCGAGGATATCGTAGAGGTCAAGTTCGAAAAAGTGTACAGATATACCAGAACGATGATACAAAATCATGTCCAAATGGGACATATTGTGATATTCATATCCGGCAGCCCTGATTTCCTCGTTGAAAAGATGGCCCGTATGTATAAGGCAACTGACTATATAGGTTCAAAATATATTTTCGAGGACGGGATTTTCACCGGAAACATAGTCCCAATGTGGGAATCAAAGGACAAGACGGTAGCCATAGATGAATTCATCAAAAAATATGACATCGATATATCACAAAGCTACGCATACGGAGACACAAACGGCGACATAACCATGCTAAAAAGGGTCAAATATCCTGTAGCCATTAATCCCACGCACGAGCTTATCCAAAAAATAAAAAGCGAGAAGGCTCTCGCCGATAAAACGCAGATTATAGTGGAGCGCAAAGATGTTATATACAGTCTTGATTCGGGAGTCAATATAATAGAGGTGTAGAGTGATTAATACTCTATGCCTCTTCTGGCTCCTATCCCCATGTCCAGCGGATGCTTTACCTTCTGCATCTGAGTCACAAGGTCGGCCTTCTCTATGAGCTCCTTGGGCGCCCCCCTGCCGGTCATTATCAGCTCCATGCTATCCGGTTTTTTGCCCATCAGATTGAGTAACCTTTCAAGGTCGAAAAGCCCCTTAGAGAATGCTCCGAGTATTTCATCCAGAATAAGCATGTCGCACAAATTTTCAGACATGATCTTTTCTGCAAATTCAAGCGCCTTTTTTGTTTCGGCTTCCACTTTTTGTTTTCCTGCCTTGTCAAGCTTCCAGTAAAAGCCCTCCTGAGTCTGGAACCTGCAGACGTCAAAGCAGTCTATTTTTTTCAATATTTCGAGTTCTCCGGAGTCCGAGGTCTTTAGAAACTGTATCATTATCACCCTGAAGCCTCTTCCGCACGCCCTTATGCCCTGACCTACGGCTGCAGTCGTCTTGCCCTTGCCTTCGCCTGTGTATATCTGAATAAGCCCTCTGGCCTCCATAGCTTCATCTCCTATGCGCTGATGTGAACTCTTAACTTGATATGCATTTTGGAATTTCTGATATTGTTATCTAATAATTTACCACAATTTCCGATTTTTAAGAACTGCCTATTTAATCCCGACTCCAATCGGGTATCATTATGCATATGTATTTGGAAAAACCAGTTGTGTTATCATATTAGCATTTGTAGTTACAGTTGAACTTAATTAGAGATTAGGAGTGATAGCATGTTATCTAGAAAAAAACTCATTCTGCTTCTTTTGGTGATTTCAAGCGTCATATTCTGCGCGTGCGGTCAGGATGAATCAGTAAAATCACAAAAGCCCGTAATTGTAGTTTCCATACCTCCTCAGGAGGAGTTTGTAAAGGCAATTGCCGGAGAAAACGTCGAAATGGTCACAATAATCCCGCCCGGAAGCAGTCCCGAGACATATCAGCCTTCTCCAAGGCAGATGCAGCTTTTCAGCACAGCTTCAGTCTATTTTGCAATGGGCGTGCCCTCAGAGGAGGCTAACATACTTCCCAAGGCAAACGAGCTTAATCCGGATGCAAAGGTGATAAGGCTCGACAAAGAAGTTGCAAATGTATATCCGGAGCTTTACATATCAGGTCATACGCACGAGGACACCGATGATGAAGATAGCGAAAAGCTCAGCAGGGACCCTCACATATGGATGTCGCCAAAACGTGTAATGGTAATGGTCGATGTCATGGAGCGCGAACTCTCGGCCCTCAATCCGGAAAACAAAGAGCTCTACTCAAGCAACGCAAAGACCTACAAGGAACAGCTCAGGCAGCTGGACTCGTCAATCAGTGAGCAGCTTTCCAAGTCTGGACAGAAGGAGTTCATAATATACCACCCTTCCATGGGCTATTTTGCCGATGACTACGGCCTTAAGATGATAGCCGTGGAAAACGAGGGCAAGGATGCAACTGCACGGCAGCTCCAGTCCATAATAGACCTTGCAAAGGAGCACAATATAAAAGTTATATTCCACCAGTCTGAAATTGCCAGCGCCCAGTCCAGAACACTTGCTGACGAGATAGGCGGCAGGGTTGTAGAGATAACTCCGCTTTCTAGCGACTATATAAAGAGCATGGAAAAGATAGCAGCAACCTTCAAGGAGGTCCTTGATTAGATGACTGATTACATAATAGAGCTCAAAGATATAAGCATGTCCTATTCCGGAGTCTGTGCGCTGGATTCTGTAAATCTAAATGTCAGACGCGGTGAATTCCTGGGCATAATAGGTCCCAATGGCGGTGGTAAAAGCACTCTCCTTAAGATAATATGCGGGCTTATAAAGCCTACCGGAGGTCATGTGAGCATAAACAGCAAAATGCCGGTTGGATACGTGCCGCAGTTTACAAGCTTCAGCCGGACTTTCCCAATAAGCGTGCTCGATGTGGTGCTTGCGGGCACTCTCACGCGAAAGCTTACTCCTTTTCACAGATTCAGCAGCGAGGACATTTCTAATGCAAGAAATAATTTGTCGCTCATGGGCATAGCAGATCTTGAAAACAGGCAGATAGGTAAGCTCTCCGGCGGCCAGTTGCAGAAGGTGCTGCTCGCTCGCGCTCTGTCCGCAAATCCAGACATACTCCTTCTTGACGAGCCGACAGCCAGCATTGATTCAACCTCAAGAACCGACATATATGCACTTCTGAAGGAGCTCAGCAAGAGCAGAACCATAATAATAGTAAGCCATGACATAGGAGCCGTATCTTCCTATGTCGACACTATAGCATGCCTCAACAGAAAGCTCTTCTATCACGGCGATGAGCAAACCCCGCTTACAGAAAGCCTCGAGAGAGTTTACGGCTGCCATATAGACCTTATCGCACATGGGGTACCCCACAGAGTGCTCAATCCGCACATTGACTATGAGGAGGATAAAAATGACTAGCGCTCTACAGTATAACTTCATACAGAATGCCTTAATCGGCGCCCTGCTCGCCAGCATAGTCTGCGGCATTATCGGCACCATTATAATAGAAAAGCGGCTTGTGATGCTGAGCGGCGGAATAGCCCACGCATCCTTTGGCGGCATTGGGCTCGGATATTTTCTTGGCGTCGAGCCCATAATAACAGGCCTGTTATTTGCAATCGCCTCGGCGCTATGCATAGCTGGGATAAAGAGAAACACCAGCTCCGACTCCGACGCCCTAATAGGTATGTTCTGGGCTGTGGGCATGGCTCTGGGGATACTGTTTATAGCCCTAACACCAGGCTATCCACCTGACATGTCATCGTACCTGTTCGGCGATATACTGACAATATCTCGCAGCAATATAATGCTTGCTCTGGGAATGGACATTTTTATTGTGCTTTCGATAGCCGCCTTTTTCAACCACTGGAAGGCTTACCTTTTTGACGAGGAGTTTTCAAGTGTGATAGGTATGGACACGCGCTTCCTCGAGTACTTCCTTTCTGTGCTTGTTGGAATGTCAATAGTAATACTTATAAAAATAGTCGGGATAGTGCTTGTAATAGCATTGCTTACAATCCCGCCTGCAACATCATCGCTCTTTAGCCGTAACCTGCTTGGAATAATGAAGCTTTCAATAGTCCTTGGCATGGCAAACTGCCTGCTGGGCCTTGTTGTTTCGTACATATTCAACATCCCCTCAGGGGCGACAATAATTCTCGTGTCATGCGGAGTTTACTTTGTAAGCCTGATACTCAAGGGAAAGAAAGTGTAGGTGCCAGGCACCAACTTATCAACTTATTGCGCAAGCTAAAGCCTGCTGCAATTATGAATATGAAAAGGAGTATTGCATGACTACTAAAATGTAGCACGCAATACTCCTTTTTTTAGTTTCTTACAGGAAGTATGAAACTCCCGATTTGAATATATCCTGCTCCTTGTTTCCAGGGATGTTCTTGCATATGTCCTTGCCAACCCTCTCCGAGTGGGCCATTTTTCCGAACACTCTGCCGTCAGGGCTTGTTATTCCCTCTATGGCATGAACAGAGCCGTTAGGGTTGAACGCTATATCGTAAGTTGGATTTCCATCGAAGTCGACATACTGAGTAGCAACCTGTCCATTTTCAAACAGGCTCTTTACAGTAGCCTCGTCTGCAAAGAATCTTCCCTCACCGTGCGAAACAGGTATTGTGTGCATGCTTCCCGGCTCTATGTTTGCAAGCCATGGAGACTTGTTGGACACAACCTTTGTCATTATAAGCTTTGAAACGTGTCTGCCTATCTTGTTGTATGTCAGCGTAGGAGCGCTTGCATCAACATCCCTTATTTCGCCGTATGGAAGAAGACCAAGCTTTATGAGGGCCTGGAAGCCATTGCATATTCCAAGCACAAGGCCGTCTCTCTTAGTGAGCAGGTCCATAACAGCTTCCTTAACATACGGGTTCTTGAACACAGTCGCTATGAATTTTCCGGAACCTTCAGGCTCGTCTCCTGCGCTGAAGCCTCCAGGTATCATTACTATCTGAGAATTCTTAATGTGGTTTACCATTTCTTCTATTGAAGCTTCTATCTGCGCTGGAGTAAGGTTCTTGAGCACCATTATCTGTGCCTCTGCTCCCGCCTTATTAAAGGCCCTTGCAGAGTCATACTCGCAGTTTGTTCCTGGGAATGCAGGTATGAATACCCTCGGCTTTGCTATTTTGACAGGCGATTTTATTGAAGACTCAGCCTTGAATACTGACTGCATAGGAGTTCCTTCAATTTTGCCAGTGCGCGTAGGGAATATCTCCTCAAGCGGAGCCTCCCAAAGCTTGTAGAGGCCTTCCATGTCCATAGACACTCCAGCCACCTTTATAGCAGCCTCAGCCGTTGTCTTTCCTATTACCTTGCAGCCCGCAAGCTCTCCGACGCCAGCACCTGCTTCAAGCTCGAGGACTATCGAGCCGTATCCCGGCGCAAAAAGCTCCACGTTGTCAAGATTCTCAAGCTCTATTCCTATCCTGTTTCCAAAGCCCATCTTTGTAACTGCTTCTGCTGCTCCGCCAAGGCCTATTGCGTATGACGAAAGCACTTTGCCGCTCTCAATCAGAGCATGTATGCTTTCATAGTCTTTTGTAAGAGCTTCAAAGTCAAATGTCAAATCGTCCTTTACAGGAGCCTTGTACATCAAAACCTGGCTGCCGGCCTTTTTGAATTCAGATGACACCGTGCTTCCTGATTTCACAACGCCCACTGCGAAGGATATTAGAGTCGGAGGCACGTCAAGCTCGTTGAAGCTTCCCGACATGCTGTCCTTTCCGCCTATAGCCGGAGCTCCAAAGCCCTTTTGAGCCATGTATGCGCCAAGCAGTGCGCTGAAAGGTTTGCCCCATCTTTGAGGCTCCTTTCTTAGCTTTTCAAAATATTCCTGGAGCGAAAGCCTTACCCTTTTGTGGTCAACTCCTGCTGCCACAAGCTTGGCAACCGATTCCACAACAGCATACATAGCTCCGTGGAAAGGACTCCACTTTCCTATCTTAGGATTATAGCCAAAGCTCATTGCGGTTGCAGTGCTTGTCTCAGCTCCCAGAACTGGAAGCTTGGCAACCATAACCTGTGCAGGAGTATCCTGATATTTTCCGCCGTAAGGCATAAGAACGCTTCCAACGCCTATAGTGCCGTCAAACATCTCGCCCATTCCCTTTTGAGAGCAGATGTTAAGATCAGACATCATGCTTTTCCATTTCTTTTCTACGTCCGCAGCAGCAACTTCTTTTTCCACTACTGCAAAATAGCTCTCTTCCTGTGGAGCCGCAACCTGAACGCTGGTCTTTTGCCTTATTCCGTTAGTATCCAGGAAATCCCTTGAAAGGTCTACTATGCTCTTGCCCCTCCAGTTCATCTTCAGCCTTCTGTCTCCAGTGACTGTGGCAACTATAGTAGCCTCCAGATTCTCCTCGGCAGACATGCTTATGAATTTCTCTGCGTCATCCTTTGAAACGACGACAGCCATTCTCTCCTGGGATTCGGATATTGCAAGCTCCGTGCCGTCAAGTCCCTCGTATTTCTTTGGAACCATGTCAAGATCTATGTCAAGTCCGTCAGTCAATTCACCTATGGCAACTGACACTCCGCCTGCTCCAAAGTCGTTGCATCTTTTTATCATCTTTGCAACCTGAGCGTTTCTGAATAGCCTTTGTATCTTTCTTTCTGTAGGGGCGTTACCCTTTTGAACCTCAGCTCCGCAGCTTGTGAGCGACTCTTCTGTGTGCTCCTTGGATGAGCCAGTTGCTCCTCCGCAGCCGTCCCTTCCAGTTCTTCCGCCGACAAGTATTACTATGTCTGAAGGTTCAGGATTGCCTCTTAGCACGTTGTCCTTAGGCGCAGCAGCTATTACAGCTCCAACCTCCATCCTCTTTGCCACAAAGTCTTCGTCATAAAGCTCGGAAACCATTCCAGTTGCAAGGCCTATCTGGTTTCCGTAAGAGCTGTAGCCCCTTGCAGCCTCTGTAGTAATCTTTCTTTGAGCTAGCTTTCCCGGAAGCGTCTTTTCTATAGGCGTCCTTGGGTCCGCGCTGCCTGTAACTCTCATAGCCTGGTATACATATGATCTTCCTGAAAGCGGGTCTCTTATGGCTCCGCCAAGACATGTTGCCGCGCCTCCGAAAGGCTCAATTTCAGTAGGGTGGTTGTGAGTCTCGTTTTTGAACATTACAAGCCATTTTTCCGGCTTTCCGTCCACATCTGCCTCTACCTCTATGCTGCATGCGTTGATCTCTTTTGATACTTCAAGATCGTCAAGCATGCCGTTTTTTCTCATCTCTTTCATGCCGAGAGTTGCAATGTCCATAAGGCATACTGAAGCTTTTTCTGGAGATACGTTTGCCATAGACTCCTTCATGCTCTCGTAGGCAGCCTTTACAGGCTCTGCATATTTTCCGCTGTCTATCTGTACGCTTTCAATCTGAGTGTCGAATGTCGTGTGTCTGCAGTGGTCTGACCAATATGTGTCTATAACTCTTATTTCAGTTATTGACGGCTCTCTTTTTTCAGTATCTCTGAAGTACCCCTGACAGAACTCGAGGTCCTCGTAATTCATGGCAAGACCATACTCCTCCATGAAGCCCCTAAGACCCTGCTCGTCAAGAGCATTAAAGCCATCAAGCACCTTCACGTCAGCAGGCACGTCGTATTTCATCTCAAGAGAGGCAGGCTTTTCAAGGTCAGCTTCTCTTGAATCTATAGGATTTATGCAATAAGCTTTTATTTTTGCGAATTCAGCATCACTTATGTCGCCGCTTAGAGCGTATACCTTCGCAGCTCTAACAGTAGGTTCAGAATCCTTTGAAAGTATTTGTATGCACTGCGCTGCCGAATCGGCTCTCTGGTCATACTGTCCCGGAAGGTATTCTACCGCGAAAACCCTGTCGCCTTCTGAAACAGCCGCAAGCTCATCATAAACATAGTCCACCGGAGGCTCTGCAAATATAGTGAATTTTGAGCCCTCATATACCTCGTCAGATATGCCTGATATGTCGTATCTGTTAAGCAGTCTTATGCCTGTTATGCTGTTTATCCCCAGGCTTTCCTTTATATCAGAAAGAAGACCCTGAGCCTGAACGTCAAACCCGGCTTTTTTCTCCACAAATATCCTTCTAACTCTATCGCTCATTTTCAATACTCCTTTGTAATAAGTATTCTTAAAGATAATCCTCTATCTCTGAATAAGCTTTCCTATGTCCTTCCTGTACTGCGCTCCCTCGAAGCTTATCTTAGCAACGTTCGCATAAGCCTTGCCTGATGCCTCTTCCATGGTAGCACCCTTTGCCATTACTCCAAGTACCCTTCCGCCGTCTGTAACCACATCGCCACCAGACAGCTTTGTTCCGGCGTGGAATACAACAACGTCAGGGTCGACGCTTTCAAGACCGTCTATCTTCTTGCCCTTTTCGTAGTCTCCAGGGTAGCCGCCTGATGCCATTACAACGCATATAGTCCTCTCATCGCTCCAGAGGATCTCCTGGTCTGCGAGCTTTTCATCTATAACGCTTTCGAATATGTCCACAAGGTCAGTCTTTAGTCTTGGAAGCACAGACTGAGTCTCAGGATCACCGAATCTGACATTGAACTCAAGCACCTTTGGACCCTCTGAAGTTATCATAAGGCCTATGAAGAGCACTCCCTTAAATTTGAGGCCTTCTTTTTTGAATCCCGCCATGATGGGCTCAAGAATCTCCCTCTCGATTCTGTTTTCAAGCTCGCTATTGAATATGAGGCTTGGAGAGTATGTGCCCATGCCGCCTGTGTTTGGCCCCATGTCCTCGTCGTATATCCTCTTGTAGTCCTGTGCGCTCTCCATTGGGACTATCGTGTTGCCATCTACAAAGCAAAGCATAGAGGCCTCAATGCCCGTCATGAACTCCTCAAATACGACCTTGCTTCCGGATTCACCGAACACCTTGTTGACCATAATATCTTTAAGGTTTTTTATCGCATCTTCCAACTCGTATTCTATGAGAACGCCCTTGCCCGCTGCAAGTCCGTCAGCCTTAATTACTATAGGGAATCCCAGCTTGTCGATATTTGCAACCGCCTCGTTGTAGTCGGTATATTCCGCATACATAGCAGTAGGGATATTGTTTCTTATCATAAACTCCTTTGAAAACGCCTTGCTGCCTTCTAGCATAGCGCACTGCCTGTTTGGTCCGAATATCCTCAGCCCCTCGCTTTCGAAAAGGTCTACTATGCCAAGTACTAGCGGCACCTCAGGTCCTACCACAGTCAGCTCTATGTCATTTTTCTTTGCAAAATCAAGAAGTGAATCAATGTTGTCGGCACTTATATCTATATTCTCTGCTATGCTTGCTGTTCCCGCATTTCCCGGTGCGCAGTATATCTTGTCGACCCTCTGGCTCTTAGAAAGCGTCCATATTATGGCATGCTCCCTTCCGCCGTTACCAATTACCAAGACTTTCATAACCAGTCCTCCTTAGTGCTTGAAGTGTCTTATTCCCGTAAATACCATCGCTATTCCAAGCTCATCGCAAGCCTTTATTGAATCCTCGTCGTTTACTGAACCGCCAGGCTGAACTATAGCCTTAACTCCATTCTCAGCCGCGAATTTCACGCAGTCGTCAAACGGGAAAAATGCGTCTGAAGCAAGCACGCTGCCTTCAAGACTCTTGCCTTCATTGTTTGCCACGGCATTCTCAAGCGCCCAAATCCTTGAGGTCTGTCCAGGTCCAAGCGCAAGAGTGGTTCCGTCCTTGACTATTGCTATTGCATTTGACTTCATATGCTTTACAATCTTCATCCCAAACATCATGTCGTCCATTTGATTTTTTGAAGGCTCGGTCTTTGTTACAGTCTCGACCTTTTCAAACAGCGCCTGATCCTTGTCCTGTACAAGCAGCTTGCCGTCAAGATACTTCATGTCATAGCCTCTCGTCTTTGGAGTAAGGCTCTTAAGCTTAAGTATTCTCAGGTTCTTCTTCTTTGTTAGAATCTCCATAGCGTCAGGGGTGAAATCGTATGCTGCTATTATTTCAAGGAATATCTCGCTAAGAACCTCTGCAGTCTTGCCGTCCACCACTGAGTTTATTCCCACTATTCCACCAAATATTGAAACCTTGTCGGCTTCGTATGTCTTTTTGAATGATTCGAAGGCGTCGGCTCCAACTGCCGCTGAACACGGATTTGCGTGCTTTATTGCAACAGATGCTACCCCCGCTTCTCCTTCGAACTCGGCAAGTATCTCAAGCGCCGCATTCAGGTCGTTTATGTTGTTGAACGAAAGCTGCTTTCCATGGAGCTGCTCGAAATCCAGCTTCGTGTTTTGTATGTAGCTCTCCTTGTAAAGTCCTGCCGCCTGGTGAGGGTTTTCTCCATATCTTAGCTCGTCTTCCTTTTCGAAGGACATGTTGAAGTATCTTGGATACCTGTCTCCAACAACATCCATGAAGTAGTTCGATATTATCGAGTCGTAGTGGCCTGTAAGCGAGTATGCCTTGTATGAAAGCATCAGCCTGTCTTCCTGGCTTAGTCCGCCTCCTTTTAGCTTTTCTACTATTCCATCATAGTCCGAAGGATCTGTTACAACTATCACGTCCTTGTAGTTCTTGGCTGCTGACCTTATCATGCTTGGGCCGCCTATATCTATATTCTCAATCATCTCTTCCATTGGCGCTCCGGATCTGAGGCAGCCTTCGAAGTTGTACAGGTTTACTACAACCATGTCTATAGACTTGATACTGAGTTTTTCCACAGTCTCCACGTGCTCCTGCACATCTCTTCTGTAGAGTATTCCCCCGTGCACGTAAGGATTCAGAGTCTTTACCCTGCCGTCTAGTATTTCAGGAAAGCCTGTAAGCTCATCTATAGTTATGGCTTCCACACCCGCCTCTTTGAGCATCTTGTGGGTATTTCCTGTTGATATTATTTCGAAGCCAAGTTCTACAAGGCTTTTTCCGAACTCGACTATTCCGCTCTTGTCAGTGACGCTGATTAGCGCTCTTTTATTTGCCATTTGTATATACTCTCCTTCCGTCTATCCTGAGTCTGCTGTTACAGTAAAGATCTATAGCTTCCACAAGGAGCTTGTGCTCCACATCCAGCACCCTCTTTTGGAGAGAGCTAGCGTCGTCGCTGTCAAGCACCGGCACGGCTCCCTGCATTATTATAGGGCCCGCATCAGCCTCTTCGGTTACGAAGTGTACTGTGGCTCCACTTACTTTGACGCCGTACTCTATGGCCTTTTCATGCACTATAAGGCCATAGTAGCCCTTGCCGCAAAATGAAGGTATGAGCGAGGGATGAACGTTTATTATCCTGTTTTCATACTTTCTTATGAACTCGGGGCTGAGTATCTTCAGATAACCCGCCAAGACTATAAGGTCTATCCCTTCGCTTTCAAGGAGCTCGAGCACGGCTTCCTCTTTATTCTCAAACACAGCCTTTATGCCTTCATTCCTGGCTCTTTCAAGGCCGTATGCATCCTTTTTGTTTGATACTACAAGCTTTATCGCTCCGTTTCCGATAGCGCCGCTCTTACAGGCGTCTATTATGGCCTGGAGATTAGTGCCGGAGCCGGAAACAAGAACTGCTATTCTTACCATAGCACTACGCCCTCGTCGCCTTTTGATATTTCTCCGATTTTGTACGCCTTTTCGCCGCACGCGTTGGCTTTTTCTATTACATTGTCCGCTATTTCCTTGTCCACAACTATCACAAGTCCTATGCCCATGTTGAAGCTTCTGTAGAGCTCTCTTTCCTCTACCATGTCCAGCCCTTTTATGACGCTGAATATGTCTGCCGCTTCCCATGAATCCTTCTTGATGCTTGCCGACATGTCATTTGGCAACACTCTTGGGACGTTCTCCAAAAGCCCTCCGCCTGTTATATGTGCTATAGCCTTTAGCTCAAAATCAGCCATAAGCTCTCTTACAAGCTTTACATATATTTTAGTCGGTGTAAGCAGCATGTCTCCAAGCGTGCAGTCATAGCCTTCCATAGGCCTGTCAAGACTCCAGCCCAGCTTATCAAGGAAGAGCTTTCTAACCAGCGAATAACCGTTGCTGTGGACTCCGCTTGACGCTATACCTATTATGGCGTCGCCTTCCTTTACGTTCTCTCCTGTTATGAGCTTTTCCTTATCGCATATTCCCACAGAAAAACCCGCAAGGTCATATTCGTCTTCGCTGTACATGCCCGGCATCTCTGCGGTTTCTCCGCCTACAAGAGCGCACTCTGCCTGCTTGCAGCCTTCCGCTATGCCGAAAACTATGTCCCTTGCCTTCTCCGAATCAAGCTTTCCTACAGCTATATAGTCAAGGAAGAAGAGAGGCATTGCTCCCTGGCATATAAGGTCGTTCACACACATAGCCACAAGGTCTATTCCCACTGTATCATGCTTGTCCATAAGCTGGGCTATTTTAAGCTTTGTTCCCACGCCGTCTGTAGACGAAAGCAGCACGGGCTCCTTCATGCCCATGAAGCTCTTAAGGCTGTAAAGACCGCTGAAGCTTCCAAGGTCTCCTAGTACGTTCGAATTGTATGTCGATCTTACCTTTTCCTTTATTAGTTCAACCGTCTTGTTGCCTTCATCTATGTTTACTCCCGATTGGCTGTAGCTTATCTTTTCGCTCATTTTTCTCCTCCAGGATTATATATTCTGCATTGGATCTATTGAAACTAATGAATACTATTTTTCTTCGAGCCTTTGAAGAACCTTCTTGTAGCCTTCCATCACATTGCCAAGGTCTCTTCTGAATCTGTCCTTGTCCATCTTTTCGTTTGTCTCTATGTCCCAAAGTCTGCAGGTATCAGGCGAAATTTCGTCTGCCAATATTACCTTGCCGTCGTATCTTCCGAATTCAAGTTTGAAGTCTACAAGCTTGAGGCCGGCTTTCTTGAAAAACTCCTTAAGAAGTGTATTTATCTTCATTGTCTGCTCTCTTATTTGAGCTATTTCTTCCCTTGTAGCCAGATTTATCGCTACTGCATGGTCATCATTTATAAGCGGATCGCCCAGAGCGTCATTCTTGTAGCAAAGCTCGAATACCGGCTCGGCGAATACTATGCCTTCTTCAATGCCAAGTCTTTTGGCCATTGAGCCTGCAGATATGTTTCTGACTATTACTTCAAGCTGGACAATTTCAACCGCCTTTACAAGCATTTCTCTTTCAGAAAGCTTCTTTATGAAGTGGCTTTCAACGCCTTCCTTTGCAAGCAGCTCGAAAAGTATTGAGGATATGCTGTTGTTTAGTATGCCCTTTTCAGCAAGTGTATCTTTTTTAACTCCGTTGAAGGCAGTTGCGTCATCCTTGAAATATACTACGTATTCTCCAGACTTGTCAGTCTTGTAAACCTTCTTTGCCTTTCCCTCGTAAAGCATTTCTGTATTCATGAAAATACCTCCCGTTATATTTGATATGATTTTATTTATAGTCACGCAAAGTGGCCGGATTAATATTGATATCCGGCCCTACATTTACTTCTAATTGCCGATAGACTTGTCGTCCTCAAGCACCTTTTCAGCCATTTGCTGCCTATGTTCTTTAAGCTTTGTCTTTAGTTCAGGGTATTTAAGAGCCATTATTTGAAGTGCAAGTATAGCAGCATTAAGCCCGCCGTCTATTGCAACTGTTGCAACAGGTATGCCTTGTGGCATTTGTACTATCGATAGAAGGGAATCAAGGCCGTCCATTGTTGACGACTTTATAGGAAGTCCTATTACAGGAATTAGAGTGTGGGCTGCTATTACTCCCGGAAGATGTGCAGCTTTTCCAGCCGCAGCTATTATAACGTCATAATCTTGTGAATCTACTTCTTCTATATGCTCAAAAAGCTCTTTTGGCGTTCTGTGTGCAGAAAGCACCCTGACACTTGTGCTCACACCCATGCTCTCCAATAGTTTTATCGCTTCCTCCAGCTTCGGATAATCCGACTTTGAACCCATAATAACAGTTACCTTCATAAAAGCACCTCCAATAATATACTCATACTTTAAACTTTATTCTCTATTTGATGCAGTAAATATACTTTCCCTTATCTCATATGTCTGCTTACTTTCAATATATCCCTATTTGATGATATCAAACCTATAATCATCCGAACCTTAACCCTTTTTTAATCAAGATAATCCGTATATCTGCTGCAATAATTGTATATAAAAAGCCCCGTCGATTAAATGGGGCATTTATTCACTTTTAAAGGGCAAAATACGTACTACATATTCTTGAAATTAAAAGCTGGAATATCGATTCATCTATGGCCTGTAAAAAAAAAGAGCTTTGCCTGATATAAGCAAAACTCCGTTAAAAGCATCTAGAAGTTCCGCTCATAGTAGGAATTTTACGGATTTCCTGTAGAGACTCCCGGACCATATTACCGGGAATATATGAGTAAATATAATTTGCTGTATTCATTTTTCGTTTACAAATATATTGTAAATCAATGCAAACGGCAATGTCAATAATAAAGTGTATTTTTATATGTTTGCAAAGGTCGCATATTCGCCATTGGTGCGAACATTGCTTTTTAATCATTCTTTTATATTTCGCATATTGATCTAGTACGCAAAAAACCGCCGGTTTATCGCCGGCGGCTATCTGTTAATTCAATATTATTCCCACTCTATGGTTCCTGGAGGCTTTGAAGTTATGTCGTAAACTACTCTGTTTACGTGGTCTACTTCGTTTACTATTCTAGTTGAGATTCTCTCAAGCACATCGTAAGGCATCTTGAACCAGTCCACTGTCATGCCGTCGCTGCTTGCTACCGCTCTTAGGCCTACAAGATGCGAGTATGTTCTCTCGTCTCCCATTACGCCTACAGTCATTACGTCAGGAAGCACTGCGAAAGCCTGCCATATTTCTCTGTAAAGTCCCGCTTTCTTGAGTTCTTCCATATATATAGCGTCAGCTTCTCTTAGTATGTCGCATTTTTCCTTTGTAACTTCGCCTATTACCCTGATTCCAAGACCTGGTCCCGGGAATGGATGTCTGAATACAAGGTCTTCTGCTATTCCAAGCTCAAGGCCAAGCTGTCTAACCTCGTCCTTGAAAAGCTCTCTAAGAGGCTCTATTATTTCAAAATCCACATCTTCAGGAAGTCCGCCTACGTTGTGGTGTGATTTTATAACTGATGCTCCGCTTTCTCCCGAGCCGCTTTCTATTACGTCTGGATATATTGTTCCCTGAACAAGGAAGTCCATCTTGCCAAGCTTGTGAGATTCCTCTTCGAATACTCTTATGAATTCCTCGCCTATTATCTTTCTCTTCGCCTCAGGCTCTGTTACGCCCGCAAGCTTTGAAAGGAATCTGTCCTGAGCGTTAACTCTTATAAGGTGCATGTGGAAATGCTCTTTGAATATACTCTCAACCTGGTCTCCCTCGTCCTTTCTTAGAAGGCCGTGATCTACGAATATGCATGTCAGGTTGTCGCCTATAGCCCTGTGCACAAGGACTGCAGCAACAGAAGAGTCAACTCCGCCGCTAAGAGCGCAAAGCACCTTCTTGTCACCAACAGCTGCTTTTATTTCCTTAACCTTTTCATCTACGAAAGATCCCATAGTCCAAGTGCCTTTAAGTCCGCACACTTCATAAAGGAAATTTCTTATTATTTTGAAGCCTTCCTCCGTATGTTCAACCTCAGGGTGGAACTGTACAGCGTAGAGATTCTTCTCCGGATTTTCCATTGCAGCTACAGGGCAGTCTGCAGTAGATGCAGAGCAGGCAAATCCTGCAGGAGCCTTCTCTATATAGTCAGTATGTGACATCCAGCATATGCTGTCTGATTTCATTCCCTTGAAAAGTTTTGAATCTTCATACTTTATCTTAGTCTTTCCGTACTCTCTCTTGTCAGCTCTTGTAACGTTGCCTTCAAGAGTATGAGCCATAAGCTGGGCTCCGTAACATATTCCAAGCACTGGGATTCCAAGCGAGAACAGCTCCTTTTCAACCATAGGTGCGTTTTCTCCATATACGCTTGAAGGACCGCCTGTGAATATTATTCCGCTTGGATTTTTCGCTTTGATTTTATCAAGTGGATAATTGAATGGTATTATCTCACAGTATACATTGGCCTCTCTTACTCTTCGGGCTATAAGCTGATTATACTGCCCTCCGAAGTCAACTACTAAAACAAGCTCTCTGTTCATTATTATACCTCTCCTTGTACGCTATAGTTTGGCGCTTCATTAGTTATCGTTATGTCGTGAGCATGGCTTTCCTTAAGACCCGCTCCTGTAATTCTTACAAACTGAGACTTCTCCTGAAGCTCTGGAATTGTCCTTGCTCCGCAGTAGCCCATGCCTGACCTCAAACCTCCAACAAGCTGGAACACCATATCTGCAACAGAGCCTTTTGAAGGCACCATTCCCTCTACACCTTCAGGCACTAGCTTCTTGGTGTCCTCTTGGAAATATCTGTCCTTAGAACCCTGCTTCATGGCCTCTACAGAACCCATTCCTCTGTATGCCTTGAAAGCCCTTCCTTTGAAGAGTATAGTCTCACCAGGACTTTCTTCTGTTCCGGCAAACATGGAACCCATCATAACCATGTCAGCACCCGCAGCAAGAGCCTTTACAACGTCTCCAGAATACTTTATTCCGCCGTCAGCAATCACAGGTATTCCATGTTTCTTTGCAACCTCGCTGCAATCCATTATGGCTGTAACCTGAGGAACTCCAACTCCTGCAACAACTCTTGTTGTACATATCGAGCCAGGTCCTATTCCTACCTTTATGCAATCAGCTCCTGCAGCTATAAGATCCTCAGCAGCCTGGGCAGTAGCCACGTTGCCGGCGATTACCTGAACCTGCGGGAATTTGGCCTTGATGGCTTTCACGCTGTCTACAACGCCCTGTGAATGTCCGTGAGCGCTGTCTAGAACTATTATATCCACGCTTGCCTTGACAAGCCTTTCAACCCTGTCTAGCATGTCGCCAGTTATACCTACTGCCGCGCCGCATACCAGCCTTCCTCTTTCATCTACTGCTGAATTAGGGAACTTTATCTTCTTTTCTATGTCCTTTATTGTTATAAGTCCTTTAAGTACGTAGTTTTCATCTACTATTGGGAGCTTTTCTATCTTGTTTTTTCTAAGTATGCTCTGGGCTTCTTCCATAGTCGTGCCTTCCTTGCCGACTATTAGATTCTCCTTAGTCATAACATCTTCTATCTTCTTGGAGAAATCCTCTTCGAATCTGATGTCCCTGTTAGTTATTATGCCTATTAGGCGCTTGTTTTCGTCAACTATCGGAACACCTGATATTCTATATCTTCCCATGAGCTCGTCCGCATCAGCTATTGTATGTTCCTTGCTAAGGTAAAATGGATCTATTATTACGCCGTTTTCACTTCTTTTTACCTTGTCTACCTCGAGGCATTGCTCCTCTATGCTCATGTTTTTGTGTATTATTCCTATTCCGCCTTCTCTTGCAACAGCTATCGCCATTTTGGACTCTGTAACAGTGTCCATGCCCGCACTCATTATCGGTACATTCAGCTTTATTTTCTTTGTAATATGCGTTGATGTATCGACTTCCTTTGGCAAAACTGTAGACTTTTGCGGAATCAATAGAATGTCATCAAATGTTAAGGCTTCCTTTAAAATCTTCTCCATTTTTTACCTCCGATATGAATTTATGAATATATCCTGTTATACCATTATAACAAAAAAGCCCGGATAGCAAACCTGAAAGTGGAATAATTAAATCCCACTCATAGACGGCATATTTAAGGTATGCCTGTAGAGATAATCGGCCCAATTGCCGAATTTATACGAGTGATTATCTGTTTAATATTCAGTTTTTATTTTAAAAATAATATCAGATTAACCGGCCTGTGTCAACACACGAATGGTTTTTTTAAAAAAACAGCCGCCATAGGCGACTGTTCATAAAATCCGAATTTAATTACGCAAGCACCTTGCCCAAGAAATCCTTCGTCCTTGGATGCTGAGGATTAGCAAATACGGCTTTGGGGTTGCCCTCTTCAAGTATCTTGCCTTCATCCATGAATATGAGCCTGTCTCCCACTTCCTTGGCAAAGCCCATCTCATGCGTTACGACTATCATCGTCATACCTTCCGCTGCAAGCTCCTTCATTACATCGAGCACCTCGCCGACCATCTCGGGATCCAGAGCTGAGGTTGGCTCGTCAAAGAGCATAACGTCAGGAGACATAGCAAGAGCCCTTGCTATAGCTATCCTCTGCTTTTGCCCTCCTGAGAGCTGGGCAGGATAGCTTGATGCCTTGTCGGCAAGCCCTACCCTTTTGAGCAGCTTCATTGCTATTTCATCGGCCTCCTGTTTGCTGATGTTCTTCAGCTTCAAGGGAGCCAGAGTTATGTTCTCAAGCACAGTCATATGAGGGAAGAGGTTGAACTGCTGGAACACCATCCCCATCTTCTGCCTTAGCTTGTTGATATCGTTTTTCTTGTCAGTTATTGAAAGCCCCTCGAAAATTATCTCTCCTTCAGTTGGAGTCTCAAGCAGGTTGAGGCATCTTAGAAATGTGGATTTGCCGGAACCTGACGGTCCTATTACAACCACTACCTCTCCTTGGCTTATTTCTATGTCTATGCCCTTAAGCACATGGAGCTTACCGAATTTTTTGTGCAAATCCCTAACGCTAATCACTTGTCTTCAATCTCCTTTCAACTAAACCAAGCGCCTTGGAAAGCGTAAATGTCATCATGAAGTACATTATCGCTGCTATTATCAGTGGTTCAAAAGGTTGGAAAATATTGCCTCTTACAGTGTCTGCATTGTACATGAGGTCGTGTATTCCTATTATAGACACTATAGCCGACTCTTTTATTATTACTATAAATTCGTTTCCAAGAGCAGGAAGTATGTTCCTGAATGCCTGCGGTATTATTATGTACCTCATGGTCATAGCGTATGTAAAGCCCAGTGACCTTGACGCCTCCATCTGGCCCTTGTCCACCGCCTGTATACCTGCACGTATTATCTCAGCCACGTATGCGCCGCTGTTGAACGAAAGGCAAACTACACCGGCCATGAAGTCGGGAAAGCTGCTTCCAAACGCCGGAATATCCGGAAAGTTTATTCCTATTAGCGGAAGCCCATAATATATGATATACAGCTGCACAAGCATAGGCGTGCCTCTGAGAAATTCTATGTAAGACGTAGCTATTCCTCTTAGCAGCTTATTACTGGAAAGCTTGAGCAGTGCGAAGAATACTCCCAGTGCCACTCCAAAAAATACGGAGAATACTGCGAGGAGTACAGTTATCTTAGCTCCAGACACAAAAAACATGTAGTAGTCTTTTAAAAAACCAAAATCCACTTTGACAGTCCTCCTAAAAAATACATAGATTTGGGCAAATACATATGTATTTGCCCTTTTAAATTATTCTTCCATCAATTTATTTGCATCTGCAACGAATTCATCTATCTTGCCCTGATCAATAAGCGATTTAAGTATTTCATTAGTCTTCGTTACAAGGTCTTCATTTCCCTTTTTAACAGCCACTGCAAATCCAGTGTCTTCAGGCGAAAGCTCTATTTCTGTAAGCTTAAGCTCAGGGTTTGCCAGCACATAAGCCTTTGCAACCGGCTTCTCCATAACTACTGCCTCTACCTTGCTGTTTTTAAGCTCAAGCACAACGTCTGTAACTCTTCCAAGCCCCTTTATCTCAGACTCAGGCATGTGCTGCTGCGCCATGGCCTCCATTGTAGTTCCCTTTTGAACGGCAACCTTTTTGCCCTTTAGGTCGTCAAGCGTCTTTATAAGGTCTACGCTTTCAGCTCTTACTACTACGCTTTGAACCTCTCTGTAGTATATGTCAGAGAAATCTACAGCCTTTTTTCTGTCCTCTGTTGGATTCATTCCCGCTATCACTATGTCCACCTTACCAGTGTTAAGCGCAGCCAAAAGTCCGTCAAATTTCATGTCCTTTATTTCAAGCTCTACGCCAAGCTCAGCGGCTATGGCTTTTGCTATTTCAATATCAAAACCTACTATTTCATCTTTGCCGTTTATTTCCTTGTGGAATTCAAAAGGCGGATAATCCGCGCTTGTTCCAAGCACAAGCTTGCCGCTTTGCTTTATCTGCTCGAGCTTGCCTGCGTCACTTGAAGCGCCATCCTTCTTGCCAGAGCATGCCGTAAGTGCAAACACCAATGAAATCGAAACTACTAATGCCAATATTCTTCTGATACTACTCATAACAATACCTCCATTCAACAGACTAGTTTTTTGTAAAAATTGGATTCGCATTAAAAAAGCCCCCGCCTACTAGAAAACAATAAATCTAAGAGACGAAAGCTCGAAGTCCATATCACCACTCGATTAAAATTATACAGTATCGTTTTTTTGGTGTCAATCCAAAAATATAGAAAGGCTGTTTAACCGACTATTACTCAATACAACTCACATGCTTTTTTCAAACTTTTTCAACTGATTTTTTGCGAATGTATTTTATGTGTAATTTTTTATAATAATTATAGTGTTTTGTGTTTAATTTATGTTCGACCGGATATATATATACTACCAACTAAAAGTTACTATTCAATAATATAAGCTGCAAAGGAAGAAGCTTTATATAATCCCTTAAGTAGTTTGAAACTAATAAATCCTTAAACAAAATCCTTACAATTGCTTATCTTAGAGAATGAAAAATATTACTCTAACCTAAATTGAGCGATTAGAGAATATAATCTCTAAGTTCAAAAATAAAAGCTTGCAGGATAACTTAAGGATGGTTTCAAAAGGCTAAGGACCATGCTATATAGGGCAACCCTTTAAAAGCAAATATTATTGAATGAAAAATGATTAGTTGGATTAGATAGATTTCAGCAATGGAGTTTATCAACTGAAAGGAGGCAGATTCCCATAATACAGGAATTTGTCCAAGAGCAAAGAGGCCTCATCCTTTAATCCTAGTGTAAAGAAACTGGATTAAAAGGAAAAGAGGCCTCTTTGCATGTGTTTTGATTTTTGTAATTTTTGATTTACACCGATTTTATATCGTCCTGAGCCAGCTTCTTTTGAAACTCATCCATATTGACTTTTCTTTTAAAGAAATATGACGCCACAAGAAGCAGTAGCAATATGCCAACAGCCATAATAAACTGAGGCGACTTTACATCCATGGCCTTGTCGCCAAGATTAGTAAACACAATCACTCCTGGAACTATCCCCAGCACCGTAGCCATAATATAGTCCCTGAAGTTCATCTTGGTAAGACCGGCACCGAAGCTTATGAGGTTAAAAGGTATTATCGGAATTAGGCGCATTACTAGTATCAGTTTGAAGCCGTGTTTTTCAACGCCATCATCAAAGCTCCTTAGCCTCCCTCTTGTGAGCTTCATCACAAAATCCCTACCAAGGAGCCTCGATATATAAAATGCCGTAGTCGCCCCGATTAAGGCGCCTAGCATCGTATAGAGCGTCCCAAGGCCCATGCCGAAAGCCATTCCGCCCGCTATTGCTATTATCGCACCCGATGGAATCACCGAGAACATAACCATATATATTATGGGACCAAACATGCCGCACGAATTCACATAGCTTTTGATGCCCTCCGAAGTGCAATGCCTCATCATGCCTGTGCGATGAAAATAAATCATTGCAGCTGCCGTCGCCACTATAAGTGCTGCAGAAAGCAGCAGCTTTTTATTTTTATCCATAAGTCCGTCGCTCCTCTTTCTATCTAAAGCGCCTTAACAGGCTGTTCATGAAGTCAATATCAAGATACGCCTTTATCTTTTCAAATGTATCCATATTTTTAATGCCCTTGTCCGGCTTCATGTATTCCAGATAGGCAAAGGCACACCACGAAAGCGCTCTGAGATACAAATAAGGCGTATAGAGCTCTACTCTGTCCCTTATCCCTCTGTCCTCACATCTTAGGCCGCTTGAATAGGCTTTAAAAAAATCTTCCTTTTCCTGCTCTGAGAGAATATAATCTGCCTTCCAAAGAGTTGTAGTGGGCGCCAGGAACTGCGTTATGTCCTGACAGGGATCGCTTATGACGGGCTTTTCCCAGTCTATGAGATAGTGCCTCTTGTCATTTATTATGAAATTGCCCGAATTGACTTCCGTGTTGTTTATGACATTCCATGGGTCAGTAATGAAGTAGCTTTCTCTCCATGCATTTTTTTCAGCCCAGTCCATAAAATCTGCAAAGAAGCTTTTAAGCTTCGTTTCTATTATCGGCGATTCCATGAAACTCTTCAAAAGCCTTCTTGCCTCTGTAATCCTGTCTGAAAATATGCTTTTCTCGCATATGAAATTTGACGCATCCATATTCTCAGTATCCATGGAATGAATTCTCGAGAATATGTCGGCAGCCTTTTCCATGTCCTTGGCATAATCAAGATGGACACCTTCCAGGAACTCCATAACCAATATTCCATAATCTATATACTTTTTAGTACCATCAACAAAATAAGGTTTTGGAGTAACCCCGCTTGGATATAGTCTTTTTAGAGCTTCATATTCATATTCTATCTGATTATCCAACTCAAGCTGGCTTCCTGTATTTACCCTGAGTACATACTTTCTTGAATTCCCTTCAAGTGTGAAATTAATGTTGTACTCGCCCTGCGCCAGAAATTCCACCTGGGAGCCTTCTCCGATGCCAAGCGACTCGCGCAGACCTTTTGCACTAATATAGTAATATATTTTATCTTTCAGCGTATCTTTTAGCATCATCGTCACTCCAACGCTTTATAAGAAATTCCAATGTGTACTGTGGAAACACTTGACAGTCAGCTGCTCCTGAAGTTGCATATCTCATGAAACATTCCAGGTCATCGCTGGTATCTATGTCTCTATACTTGGCTGCAAGACCGGTTTCCAGCCCAAGCTTGTTTGCTATATCCAGAGTCCCTTCAAGCACTGTTTTGTTTCCCCATTTGAGAGAGTCATCAAATATCTGAGCGCTCGGGCTTTTCATTCCCACCAGGTAATAGCCACCGTCCAGCGTCGGCCCCAGCACAATGTCGCTTTCTTCAAGCGTTTCAAACGCTTCTCCTATATCGCATGGCTGCAGAGCTGGTATGTCTGAACCTATTAGTATCACTCTTGAATATCCTTTTTGGAGAACTTCGGCTATGGCATTATTCATTCTCTCGCCCAGCTTTTCCCCCTTCTGAGGCAAAAACTCTATTCCTCTTGGGACAATAGCTTTGAGTATGTCAAGATTCCCTTCGGTCGTATGTGAGACATATATATCCACATCGTCAAGCAGCTCAAGAGCCGCGAAAACATCCTTCAGGAAACATTCGTGCAGCAGGGCACATTCTTCCGGCGAAAGGACCTCCATTAGCCTTGTCTTTGTCTTTCCCGGAACTGGGATTCTTGTCATAAGTATTAATGCCTTCATTATCGTACCTTCCTGTATGTGCCGCTTAATTTTTCCGGGGGTATCCCCAATATATAAAGTAGCTTTATCCTGTGCATGAACAACAGAGTCCTAAGAGCCCCGCCGTTTTTGAACCTTCTTCCCGATGTCCCGATAGGGGCATCAAGCAGTTCCATTCTGCCTTCCTTTTTCAGACGAAGACCCATCTCCCAATCCTCCATTATGGGTATATCCGGATAGCCCCCTATGCGTTCGAATATATCGCGTCTTACGAATATTCCCTGGTCTCCGAAATAAAGGCCTACATGTCGTGCTCTCATGTTTGATGAGCTGGCTATAAATCTCATTAGAGGCGCATCGTAATCATGGAAAAACATTGAAAAGCCTCCGCCTACACAGCCCTCATCAACTGCCGCTTCTATATGATACAGGCTTTCTCTGTCCACTTTGGAGTCTGAGTGCACAAACCAAAGCACTTCTCCTTTTGCCGCGCCAGCTCCCATGTTCATCTGCCTCGCCCTTCCGCTGACCCCGCCAATAAGAGCTGCGTGCCTGGCAGCAATTTCTGCTGTCCTGTCAACACTTCCGCCGTCGACTACAATGATTTCCTTATCGCCTTCGAGAGCTTTGAGCTCCAGGAGCAACCCTTCTATTGTTTTTTCTTCATTTAATACGGGAACTATTATAGATATCATTAAATCACCTTAGAAGGAGAGATGTAATTGAAATGTAATAAGTTTACAACTATTAGTATATACGTCCCCGACTCCCACGACAAATACAAATTGGCTGAAAATGCCTCATATAAATATTTTCTATTGTCGTTGTATTTTCCATTAATTTATTCTATATTTTCCGCACATTAAAAATTGCCACCGCAGGATGTAAAAATCATCCCATGGTGGCAATTTGGTGGTATTTACAACAATCAATATTCAGATTGTCCTACATCATCGGCATGTAAAAGTAATGTGTTGGATTGTATCTTAAAATGATTTGCAATTTTTTTCTACATTATATATGAGGCCAAATTAATAACCCCCAAAATCTTATTGTGTTTTATAGTTACCTACAATATAAATAAATGTTTTATACTGTGGTGGCAAAGTGGTGGCAAGTTTTTATTGCCACCACTTTTTTCGGGCATATTTAGGTCGCAATAGAAAAGGCCGGGGAAACCCGGCTATCTTCCATCCCAGTGCGCTGACTTTCCTGTCCTACTATCTAGGTGAATGAAGGTTTTGTAGAACCCTACCCCTCCGCCCAATCCATCAGCTGCACATATCTCAAACCACTTCTTTTTCACGTTCTGCAAGAACTGCTCTTGGCGCTCTTTTGAGAACGTATAAAACTCATTTGGCAACGCAAAGTCCGTAGCTATACCCTGCACATGCATTGAATTTTTAGCCCCGCCTACTTTAGCATTATAGGCAGCTGTCCTATACCCGCTATTGATTGTCATCGGCCTATTAAACCAATTCCTAAAGCGCTGGAGCCTGCAAATGTGGTCTATTGTCTCTCTGTTCAGGAGTACTTCTCCTCCGCCTTTGCAGGCAAATTCTGCAATGTTAAAATTATCAGTGATTTTCCCATCGTATACTTTGACATTTAGCATAATATGTACCTCCTATGGCAATCTTGTGGCTGCTGTAGCATTGATTGTAGCCGCTGTAGCATTAAGCGATACCTTGATATCGTCTACGTCATCCTTGATTGAGTCGAGTGTATCAAGCTTAGCCACCATGTCACCCATAATGCGTTGGTTGTTATCTATTACAGCTTGCAACCTCATCTCTCTATCATTTGACGTTTTGAGAGTGTGCCAAAACAACGCTACAAATAATACAGCCGTAAGACCCTGTTGTGTTGCCATTTCAAATATTTTTGCTTCCAATACTATCCCTCCCCTATTTTTCTATAGTGACTTTCTGTGTTGCCTCATCCCAACCAACCTTACATCCAAGCGCCTCAGCCACAAACCGGAGTGGCACCATAGTCCTGTCATTCATTATCACTGGCGCTGCATCTAGAGTTACTGCCTTGCTGTTGACCGTCGCCATTTGCTTTCCTATAGTTAGTTCGATTTTATTCGCATATACCTTGTCTGGCATAGCGAGCACCCCCCATCCGCTTTTGTCGTCCTTGCCCTCATTAAGTATGTCCATACTGTTTTCCTTGATAAACTCCCTGAAGCCTTCAGGTGTTATGTTGTGGCTCTCTTTCAGGAGTGCCGCCATGCCCGAAGGAACCTGCGTGGCTCCCGAGGTGTGAGTGATTGGAATCATGTTACCGTATTTGTTCGGACAGTCCAGGCTTGTGTAGCCAAGGAAGTCGAGCTTAGGACCGTATGAACTGTAGCCTTCCGCCTCGTTCCACTTGGCGTTGTATGCGCCCACGACGAACCAGTAAGGAGATAACGCCGGCCATGCATCTATGGGATCTCCTTCATTGTCGCTGGAGTCTATCATTATGCACCCTTGGTCATATAGAGTTTTCGAAAGCATCTCTTGCTCAGCACTCCATGTGCTTTTCCTAAGACTGCAGCATATTACATCAGCGTCCCAGACAATGCACTCTTTGAAAGCCTGCTCAAAACTCATGCCGCCTTTCATGACGTTAATTTCTCGGACTTCTGCTTCCGGAGCTGTTTGCTTGATTAGCCATGCCCCGTTATGATGTGCTCCAGCCTCGAATCCTATTATGGCAACCTTTGCGCCTTTGCCGGTTATGCCTTGCTTATGCCATTTGCTGATATTCAGTTTCTCAAGTACTACTTTTACATCCACGGTTTCACCTCCCGTGCAAAAGGAGTTTTTCGACTCCTAGTTTTAGTCAATCAACCGTAGCATTCTTGCTATAGTTTCAAGCAGCTCATTTCTTTCGCCCGCTGTCATTTTGGCTACAGTCTTGCCCTTGTTCTTCACTCTTGCTGCATCCTTGATTTTCTTGATTTCTTTTAATTGCTCTATTTTCAACCTATTCACCTCCGAACAATACGTCTATAGTTTCTTCTATGGTGGCGACACACTCTTCGATAGTCGGTTTTGCAGGTGCCGGTTCAATCGCTTTGGCGCTATCTATCCACGCCTGGTAATCTTCTTCCACTAGAGCGGCAATATCTGTTCTGTATGGCACTACCATACTATAGCTGTCGTATTCATATTTTGTTTCTGATTCGATTACTATTTCGGTGACATTTTCAGCAAATGTTATGACTGCTTGTTCCCCAATCTTGTCAATTGCATACGCTTGAGGCATTACATTGCTTTCTGCTTTCACGTCTGATCACATCCTTCATCTTCTCAATATTTATATTTGGTTCGATGCACTTCTTGAAATATTTATGGCTATCGCTGTGATATATCCATCCGAGATAACTTAGCATGGCGGCCGAATCCTTAAGGTTGAAATAGCCCTTCTTCTTGATTCTTATGGCACGCCTTCTGATTCTCAGGGCGTTCCTTCGTCTGAGCGTTATGTGGTCCCGGTAGAATCTGAAGCCCAGAAAATCAAGCGGCCTGGAATCCGTCTTGAACACCTGGTAGTTGCATTTAAGTCTCAACTTGAGAGTCTCAAGATATTCAGCTATCAATTTGCGTGCTTTGTGCAGCTTCTTCTTGTTGCTTCCGAACATGACGATATCATCCATATATCGTATGGCGTATTTGATTTTCAACTTTTCCTTTATGAAATGGTCTAGGCCCTCCAGGTAGAAATTAGCAAGCCACTGCGATGTGAAATTTCCTATAGGAAGCCCACTGGAAGTGCTCTCTATTATTTTGTCCAGGAGTTGCAGGCATCTGCCGTCTTTTATTTTTCTTCTCAGTTGCGTCTTTAGGATTTCTTGGTCTATGGACGGATAGAATTTGCTTATGTCCAGCTGCAGGGTATATTTTGTGTGTTTGCGGTCTCTTCTCAGCCATTTCTTTAGAGCTTTTTGGCCATGTGCTCCGCCACGCCCTGGAATACTCCCGCAGCAATAGCGAGACATACCTCGCATAAGGACAGGCTCTAGCACCTGCATCGTTGCCCAGTGGATAATCTGGTCCGGATAAAACTTAGGCTTGAATATGACCCTTTGCTTGCAGCTTGAGTTGTCGATTATGCTTTCGACATAATAAGGACTTGGCAAATAGCTATCGTCTTGCAGCATGTCCTGTATTTCCTTGGCGTGAAACTCTATGTTAGCAAGCACCTTCTTAACGCAGGTCCGTTTCTTCTTTTTCTTGCTTGCGTTAATTATTGCGGTTTTTATATTATTGATATCAACTATTTTTTCGAATAAGTAGCCTGTTCTTTTCAAAATATAACCTCGGATTCTCTTATAGTGTCTAACAGAGTTTCAACAATTAAGTTACTAGTCTGTTCCGTAGCGACGAATTTTTGCCAAGCGGCAAGGAGGACTGCATGCGTGTTCATGTATAAGATAAGTCGAGACCCAATATTCCAGTTCGCATTCGACGGCGTGTTGTTCAGATTCCAATAAAACAAACCCGCATTACTGCCGTTGTTCGCATTGCCACCAAAATAGGCCCCTGCATGCAGAACCCCTATATAAAGGTATTTTGTTTTTAATAGGGTAATATCATTCCGGGGATTGGCCATCCCCGGTCCCCGGCTAACCCACCGGCGGTTTAAAGAGAAGTCGAGACCCAATACTCCAGTTCGCAGCCGACGGCGTGTTGCCCAGACCCCAATAAAACAAACCCGCAGCACTGCCGTTGCTCGTATAGCCACCAAAAAAGGCCCCTCTCAAGCCGGTGTTCTGATAATAATAATCAGTGTATCCGGTTGTTGAGCCTGCTCCTGTAGTGATAGGGAATAGGGCTTCAGGATAGTTGTTGTCATATCCCATTTCAAGCGGGTATCCATCTGTGTTTTTATTTGTATAGCTAACCGCTTTATAGTCGGTTGTCAATGTCGATGCGTACAAGCTTGGTTTCCTGCAAATATGTGCAATGTTGTTGTTGATCAGAAGGCCGTCCACCCATTCAAGCACATTTCCGAATGGATCTTCTATGTCTCTGTATTTCATCGATACTTTTCCGTTTGTTCCAGCCAGTCTTCCTGACGGCAGCGTGAGATTTTTCGTGCTGCCTGTTTTCTGTGCAGAGCTCCATACGATATTTCCTACAGCTATGTTTACTGTGGCCCCATCAAAAACAATTTCTTTCGTTGACGCATCCACTGCGTTTATGGCTGTGATGTTTCTCTTGTTCGCCACGTTGCTTGAACCTAAGCTCGTTCCTATGCTTATTTGCTGGCCAACAGCGAAGTTGTCGGCTACAGCGTTGAGCACCACTATCCTATTTACGCCTGTTTCGGCTATTTGTGCGGTGTCTCCTGATGCATATCGCATCGCTGTAACGCCTAGTCCAAGCTTATCCTGCGAGTATAAGCTTGCATATTCAATCAGATAGAGCACGTGCAGCACTTCCGAGACATATGCAATATCTATCAGTTGCCATCCGGCACCTTTTGCTCTTGCGCCAATCCTGAAGCTTGCTAGGTCTCGATAATTTTCCGGAACCAAATCAGGCCTCGAAACGTCCACGCCGCCATCAGAACAAGTTTTATATTTTGCGACATATATTTTATCGCATATCGTGCCATCTTCGCGGTAGAAAGCATATGGTAACCTTAAGCCGGCTGCTGGGTATTCAGAAAGTACGAAATCCCTATAGGTTTCAGTTTGCGATATTGAAGCGTAGAATTTCGGGATCTCCACCAAGTGGTCTCCAATTGCAGCGCCATAGGCAGGATCTCCTTTGTAGTGAAATCTGCCCGTGGAATCCCTAATACAATCTCGCATGTGCGACCATGGATATATGCTGTCGAAATCGTTTTGAACGGATACATCTCCGACCGGGAAATTTGCGACTTTCCCGACAGCGCTGTAAAGTCTTTCTAGGTTCGGCGTAGTTGCTCCCAGCGTTCGTCTAACTCCATACTTCTTGATTATTTGCGACGATAGATTTGCGTATTCGGTTTTTATTGTATCGAACTCGGAAACTCTAGCGCTTTCAGATGTTACCCTAGAAGCTTCTGCGCTAATCCTAGCGGATTCATTTGTTTGTCTTGTTGTCTCTGCGCTGCCTCTAGATGCCTCGGATGCTACTCTCGCATTTTCTGCGGACAATCTCAAAACTTCAGCTTCCACCCTGTCTTGCTCTGCTATTACTCTTGTTGCCTCGGATGCTACTCTCGCATTTTCTGCGGACAATCTCAAAACTTCAGCTTCCACCCTGTCTTGCTCTGCTATTACTCTTGTTGCCTCCGCATTAAGGATTGCAGTACAATCAGTTATGAGCTGAGTCAGCACCGGATAGTCGTCCGCTTCTGCAATTGGGTTAGCCCCGTCTGTTATGTCCGCTATCACCGTGAAAGGCACCTGGATTACGCTTGTGAGCCTTTCGTTCTCAGGCCCGAACAGCGACACCTGCATGAGCACTTGCCCCTCTACGGCCAGTATGTTGCTTGCCAACACGTACTCGCACACACCGCTTTGCGCATCTGTAATTGTCCCTATAGCGTTGATAGATATCCCGTCAGCTCTCTGGAAAGCGAAATTCACCGTCAGGCCAGTTAGATCCACGACCTGAGCATTCCGTTTGAATTCTATTACTATCTTGCATGACTTTGTGTCATTCTGCACGAAAGTTTTGCGTTGCAGCAGGACCGGCTTTTCAAGGTCCATGATTATGTTATAGTCATTTGTAATCAAAAGCCTACCTCCTTATATGTTGGTTTTGACAGGCTTGTTAATATCCTGTTTGATTTTGTCCAGCACGTTTGGTATCTTGTCACCGAAAGTGACCTGGAGCTCCAAGCCTCTTGCCGAGTAGTTTTCAACCACCTCAGTAATCACAGTGTCCAAACGCTTGTTGAGGTCGCTGTTTACAACCGTGACCTTATAGCCCAAATCCCAATCCGACCCGTACTGAAAGGCGCTGTGCGTAAGCACGGAGCTTTCGAAAGTCTCTTTGATGCCAGCCTCCAGGAGCTTTTCATTTCCCCGGCTTGTGAGCTCTGTAACATCCGCTATGTCCCGCGCGTCTATAAAGCTTTCTATCCTGTCTATGCCTGTGCCTCCAGAGCCGACTTCCACAATAGTCCTGGACACGCCCTCGCCTTGGCCAGCTACAAACGCATCCGACACAAGGCTGTAGGTGTCATAGATGTAGGTCTGGTTCTTTATGTCGTCATAGTCTTTGCTGAATATCACAGGAGGGTTCACGCCGTTGTCTATTGCAGTGTTGAATATTTCGACAACATCGAATATGACCTTCTTGTTTGTCAAGTCCAGATGCCCGAATACGCCCATGCCGTTTTCATTGCAGATCTTCTCGACTTCATCCATAAGATTGTAGTATCGGCTGTCCCAGCTTATAACGCTTCCCCTGTTTTGGCTTGCAGCGTTTTGCACAAAGCTGATGTTTCGGTCTGCATCCGCAGCGCTTATCATGCTATCTGCTATCATATCCTTTATGACAGTCTCGACATTCTTTGAAGTCCTGCTCCATTGCGCCTGTCCTGCGGGAGGGATTACTATCCTCTGCTGCAATATGCTTTTTAGGCACCTGCCTCCGACTATGAGCTGCTCTCTGCCGGATTCGGTTATCTCTATCCGGAGATATTTCACTATGCCGACCTTATGAACGTTGTTGTCGAATATGACAAAACTTTTTATGCCGAAAACATCAAGGAGCCCCTGGAAGTAAGGCATGTATATCTCGAATGTGCCTACCCCCGTGAAGCTCCTTTTGTATATGGCTGTTTCATACAATTCTATGTCTGCTACAAGTTCAAAATTGCTGTTTATTACTCTTATAGGATGCAATCATATCACCCCTATTCAGGCTTCGCAGGAAACTGAACGCTGTCTATGTTGTCTACTGTGATTGTCTCTGGCAAATCCCTAAGTGCCTGTCTGTATGTTGCGTAAGCTGTTTTGAGTTCTGAGCTTATCGGCGCATCTGGAAGTTGAGTGAAATCACATTCTGCAAGCAACCTATCCCTTTGATTTCGTATTGCTGTGAGCTTTTCATCAAATGTAAGTGCAAGTGCAATTTCATCTGGAATTTCTTTTAATTCATAGTCCTCAGCGTGACCACCGAAATTAGGAATAACATTTAGTAGCAACTCATCATCAAAAGACATATTTGAAGATACCGTTCCACAAGAAGCCTTGTCGCTTTTTCTAATGATTATCAGCATTACTTCTCCACCTCCCAATTTAAATTTCTAGCATATATCGTTCTAGCGCCAGTATCATTATTTTTTAAAACTATTTCAAGATTAGTGCCGCTTATATAAGCGTTCTGAATAGATATATATGGCCCAAAACAATAGTCTGATAGTGGATTAGTAGTGTAATACGCATTAGACATAACAGATGTAACCCCTCCATCACTTGTTATTCCAACAGCCCCAGTCTGACTTGTATTAAAAAATACAACTGATTGGTCGCCGGAAGCATATCCAGTTGATATAAACTTTCCACGACTCGCAGACATCCCCAATGAAATTGTTTTTTTGTACGTTGAGCCTGCTGAAATGGATGTAGTTGTATCTGACCATGTTCCACTCGCCCTTGCAGTTTTTTCACCTACATATGTCTTGACCGCTTTTTCACTCGGTATTTTAATGTCAGAATTAGAAGCAAGCGTTCCATCTGTCGAAAGGTGCGCTCCATCAACTGTATCTGCTGCTATGGGATTACCGTTTATAATCGCCATTAAACTTGGGTTAGCTTCAATGTCACTTATCTCTTGCGCCGTAAGTTCGTTCTTAAATAATTGATACATATAAGCTTCTTGTGGCACACTGCCTTCAGGATACCACTCTGGCTTAGTCTTGTACCTCGCATATTGCCTTTCATCGGTTATATTTGCATCAAGTACAACTCCACTTGCTGCAGGTATAAGCACTTGCGCTATAGGTATCTCGTATACTGTGCTGTCTTGAGTGAGCGCAGGAGCTATTGGCGTTTCGGATGGTGTGCCTTTAAGGATTGTAGCTTTAATATTCCTGGCTTCCGCGTTTAGGTTAAGCCTTAAAACAACCCTATCTATTCTGTCATATGTTGCATCCGCCGCATCGTGCGTCATCGGCATCGCCGTGTCGCTCTCATAGTAGTGGCCGTTGATAAAGGCTCTACCCGCTTTGAGGGTAGAAGTCATATTTGTGTCTGTGCTGTATAATTCAAGCGCATCCAGTTCCTCTGCCCACACCCCGCTTGTAACCATTGTTGCAAAGTATTCTGCAAAGTCAGCCGCGGAATATGTTCTGGCGTCGCCCTGGGTGCTGTCAAAAAATCTGCTTGTTTCCGGCAAAATCTACACCCCCAAATATCTGTTTTTCCATTTTATTTTCACGTTTGCGCCTTCTGAATCGTTATCATCGTCAAAATTAAGCTCATTAATGCCTGTTGCAAGGCCGAAGAAAGTGCTTTGCAGGTCTACATAGTGGAAGGCGTTGGACTCGGCTCCTACGCCGTCTATGAGCCTTACAGCCTTATTCCCAAAGCCGGTGGTTATGATTAGCTTGTCTCCGTCAATAAGAGTCTTGTTGACTTTGATGTATTCTCCCGTAGTTTCGTTCGTGACCGTAGGATTGACCGCCGGCCCAAAGAACTCTATAGTCACAGGCGCATCAACATGACCATCGTTGTATATCTTCTTGGATTTTTCTTTCACCCTGAAGTTCATCGGAAGCGACAGTGGAAAGCTCAGACCGCCGCTGTACGATGCAATTTCAATTTCCCTTTGCCTTGCGTCCCTCCAGTATGGATCATGCGCTATGAGGTTGATTTGCACCTTGCAGAGCGTGTCCGCATCTTCTGGCGCAACGTAGAAGTCGGGCATGCCGCTTACTATGCAGTCCACTTCCCGCGTATAGTGCAGAAAGTCTGCTTGCAGCACGCCTTGCCCTAGTTTTGGGTTGAACATTTTCAGCAGCATGTCTCGCTTGAAGTATTTATCATTGTCATCCTCATACACAAAGGCCACAGTGAGCGTTATCAGGCGCGAATCCAGCGTGTTGAACAGGTAGGTCTGCCCATCCTGCAAAGGCGCTTTCTGCGCCTCTATGTTGAGATTAAGGCCGCTCACTCCCTGCACGTCAATGAGGAGGTATTCGGAGTCCAGACTGAAATCTATCTGTTCCCCGCTTGAGTTTATATATGTCATCTGCATCCGCTACACCCCCCACTGCATTGCAAGGCTTCTTGTCAGTTTCTCTTGCTCCCATCTAATTTTCACGGCATCAAGAGCCTCTGGGCTGTTGAAAGTATTCTGCATGGTCACCGAAGGCTTAGCGGCCTTTGATATGGCCTGCGCAAGCTTGTCATAGTCCAGATTGAAATTATTTGTTATTTTTTGTTCTAACACTTGCGGTGCAAACTGGATTGACCTTGCAAGGTCTGCGACCATTTCAAATATGCTGTTTGTTTCTGAGTTGCTGGCCACCTTTTCACCGCCGTTAAACCACATAAGCTCCGGCCCTTCTTCTCCTACGAGGTGCCATCCTGGAGTTGCATTGTCTGTACCAGTAGCATAGCCGTCAGGCATACCATTTGCCCTGTCTCTTGCACGGCGCGCTTCTTTTTCAGCCTTGTCCTCAGCTGAACCTATTGCAGGGCCATTTCTTTTGCTACCACCTGAGGATTTGCCACCTGAAGATATTTTGTAGACCTCGTTTCCGAGCGAATTGACACCTTGGTATATCCTGCCATCATCCATGACCTGCCCAACATACTTGTACTTGTCGGCCATACCAGAGAGTGACTTTGTAGTGTCGTCTATGTCATTTTTGAGTTTTGCCTGCTCTATCTGTAAATCGAGCAATTGATTCTTGTAGCTCAGCGCCTCGCTTGATGTTTCGCCATATTTTGCAATTATTTGTGACAATGCCTTTTCTGTGTTGGCAATTTCTATAGATAGTGCTGTGTGTTGTTGCTTCTGCACATCTAGTTGCTTTGCAAGGTCCTGCGAGCTGCCTTCGAGACTCTTGTTCTGCACCCTCCACAGCTCATACTGCTTTTGGATGATACTTACTGTGTTTTTGACGTAATCGTTCACCTTGCCGAGGGACTCGCCTATCTTGTTGGCCAGTTCATCTGATTTGCCGGATACAGCTGCCTTTGTGTAGTCCATTCCAAGTACTAGGCCTTCACCTACGAACTGACCTATCTCTGTCGTAACCTTCGATGGAGATTGAATGTTAAGTACTTTCTTCAGCCAGTTTGGAATGCTTTCTGCCAGCTCTGATACTTTGCCCTTTACGGCACTGATTTTATTCTGTATGCCATTTATAAGCCCTTGAATCATATCCTTGCCTGCTTGGAGCATCGCCGGGCCTGCACCCTTGATTGCATTCGCCCACTCGGGGATCTTCTGCGTGAACAGCGTCTTGACGCCACCCAGCAAAGTGCTTATTAGATTCTTAATGCCGGTCCACACAGTCGATATGACTGTTTTCATGGCCTCGAACCCGATTCTAAGTACGCCCTTCAAGGCCTCCAGACCGGTCGAGAATATTGCCTTGATGCTGTTCCACGAGTTGCTCGCAAGAGTCTTAATTGCCGACCACAGAGCGCTCCAGTCACCAGAGAATGCCGCTTTGAATACATTAAGTAAATCCCGAAGGAAAGTCGTTGCTCCTCTAAACAACGTCTTGATAAAATCAAGAGAGCTCTGGAATGTTTGTTTTACAGCCTCCCATACAGCCTTGACTCCGTCTCTGAACGTCTCGCTATTTTGGTACAATAAAAATAAAGCCGCACCCACCGCCGCCAATGGAGCCAATACGCTCGTGGCGAATGTTATTACCGAACCAATTGCAGTGCCTACTGCCGCTATTGGAGCTACCGTTGCCGTGGCTGCCGCACCTACTGCTGTCGTCGCAGGAGCCGCTACCGTGAAAAGCCCTATAATAGAACCTATTGCGCTTGATAATGCTCCTAGTATCATCAGCACTGGCCCTATCGCCGCCACTATGCCGGCTATTGTCACTATTGTCTTTTTAGTCCCTTCGTCAAGCTCTCCAAACCATTTAAGCGTTTCGTTGAGCTTTTGAACCATCGGCGTAAACACCGGGAGTAAATGCTGACCGAAACTTGCCCCAAGCTCTTTGAGCGATTCCTGGAATATACGCATCTGGTTTGCTGCCCCATCTGAAGTTCTAGCGAAGTCCCCATGAGCGTTTTTAGTCACGTCCATGACGTATGCATACCTGAGCGCCACAAGCTCGCCCTGAGTCATTTCTTTGATTGGCTTTTGAATTCCTTGTGCTAGGGCAAACGCCTCGAGATTCGCCTGTGTCATAACGATACCAAGACCCTTAAGTGCTTCAGTTTCCCCGGTATACACACCTGCAAGCGCCGTCTGTGCTCTGTCTAAGCTGATATTTTTGAAAGAAGCCATGTCCCCGGCTAGTCCAACAAGTGACATGGACATGTCAGCCGCTTTATCTGTAGGCAGTCCCATGCTCACTGCCATATCTCCAAAAAGCGCACTCATATCAAGTGCCGTCCCTTGCGCTATGCCTGAAGCCTCCAGCGTCTTTTGTGACCACGCTTCAACTTCGCTTGCACTCTCATCGAAAACTTCATTGACCTTGTTCAATGACTCGTTGAAATCACTTGCAAGCTTTATTCCGGCTGCGCCTGCCGCCAATATGGGAACCGTAAATCCAACAGCCATGGTAGCGCCCACAGTTTTAAGTGAACTGCCCAGCCCTGTGAGCTTGTCCCCAAGACTTGCACTCTGACTTTCAAGCACTCCGAGTTGCATGCCTGCCGTCTTGAGCGCCGAGCTATATTTACTTGTGTCCATATCAAGATACGCAACTACCGTACCTGCATCTATTGACATTTGTTCACCTCCCTATTGGGAGCCAGGGGCCACTAGAGCCCCTGCATCCATTTGATTGTATCGCTATTATTCTGAGAATTTACTTCATCCACCCAAGTTGGCGTGTTTACGAAATTTCCTTCTTTATCTCGTTCCTCAAGCATTTGCTGAATGTAGAAACACGCCTCATCAAAGCAAAAAGCCGTGTATTCATCCTCTATTCGAAGAATCCTACTCGGCTTTTCGTTGTACATCTTGCTTTGATCCAGTATCCTCACTATCTGCTTGCTTTGGACGAAACCTTTCAAGCCCTGCGGACCCCGCTTGCGTATAGCTTATTATCGCCATTAGCTGCTCATCTGTTAGCTCTAAGCCCGCTTCCTCTATTTGCTCCACAGTTGGCTCTGCAAGGGATTCCTCGGCTATAATTCTCGCTATGCTGTACACCTCTTTGATGTCCACATCGCCGCTCACGCCCTTGCTGAATACTTTCTGTGCGCTTCCCAGCATTGAATTTGGTATCTTGCCTTTTGACGCAAGACCCAGCAGGGAAGGCCTTTTCAATCTTGCTATGAACGGTTCATCGTCCCACCCTGGGAGTTGCTCCATGCAACCCAGCGCTTTCTTTTTCAGTTCGCCTAAGCTAGTTATTTTAAGTGCTGTACTCATATATTAATTCCTCCTATTATGCTGGTAGCGTGTCTAAAAAGTCGATTGCTACTGGCTTTTCGTTCTTTTTGGCTCTTGACTCCATTGCGAGTTTTGAGGCTGTGAACTTGCCATCTTCAAACTGGTAATCAACCGGCTTGCCCTTGCAGTGCTTGAATGCAAACTGGGCATATCCAAGTACGCTGCCGTCAGTATCCTTCTCCTCTGTGAAAATGTTCAATGTGAACGGGGTTCTCGATACCGCCACTCCTTGAGTTGGAGCTTCGTATTTTGTCACTTTGGTTGTTTCTACAGGATCGAATGTAAGTGTTCCTCCATCTATCAAAGCAAAAAGTTCCGGTAACATAACCGCTGACTCAAGATCCAAGTCATATCCAACAACTATGTCCTCCGTCCTGTCGAGGCCTAGTATTTGATTTTTTACTCTGAGTATCTCCTCTTTCCCCTGAGATATCTTTGGTTTAGCAGTAGCCTTGTCGCTTGTGCCCATTCTATATGTCTTTGGCGTGGTTTCCTCTGTAATAACTTCCACCCTTACCACGTTGACAAGGGGTTTTCCTGTCAAATTTATTGCAGCCATCGGCATTACCTCCTATATTTTCTTAAGTATTTGATATTGCAGGCTAGTCGTGTAACCCTGCTTTTCTTCTTCCATCAGCACTGGCGTTTCGTAGCCTGTGAATCTTGCCTCAGGTATTTCCTTCATGGCGCTGCGGATGCTTTTCACATAATCGCCCAGCGTGCTATATTTGCCTGCAGGGTGGTATATTATTACATCCATGAGCGCATAGCCTACTTGGTTTGTACCTGCAAAAGCATTGGAGCCTGAGTCCTTGAGAACCACATAAGAGCTCGCGCAAAGCCCTGTATGCTGTCCTGGGCTATACACCGCAAAACCTTTAGCCTTGAGATGCAAATATATCTTCTTCCACATGTTGCCACCTACTTTTCAAGTATCTTGTGCATGCCTTCAAGCATCTTCTTGCTGTTAGCTTGAATGGTAGGCCATAGAATCGCGTATTTCTTCTCGTGAGCAAATTCAAGGTATTCAAAGTAATCCGTATTGCCGCTAACGAATACCCTACATTTTGAACCTTGCCACTCCTTGCCACCTTTAATAGTTGGCCTCGCTAGTGGCTGCCTGTCTGTCCAAGGCCTGTTTGCCTTTGCTTCCCTCTCCAGCTTCTTGCCTGCGGCGTCACAATACACACCTACAGCAGCCTTCATTTTAATGTCAGCCTCTCCAAGCCCTTTAAGCAGGCCTGATGTATCAAGTTTTAACCCCATCTACATCACCTCCAGTGACATGTTGAAATAAGCATTTTCAAACTTACCGAGGTCGGTAATCTTGTACTGGATGCCGTTGTACTCAAAATAATCTCCCGACTGAATCTGCAACGTATCATCGTCAACCCCCGTCAGAAGCCTATACGCTGCTTCACCCGCTGCCTTTACAGTCGAGCCAGCAGTGTCTATTTTGATTCCCATGTACTTGTCCTGCTTATAAAAATAACCTGCAATGATAATCCCGAATGGACTCTCTACAGGCTCGCCAAACTCATTTTCGCCATTCCTGAGGACACTCACAAGCCCGCCAACTTCTTTGATTATAGCTTTGATTTCCTGTGCTGATATTTGTTCTACGTTCATATTTCATCCACCCTCATCATCGAGTAGAATCCGCCTCCATTAGACGTCCGGAACACATCCATAAGACCCGTCGCTTCCATTTCCGTGATTATATCAGCATATGCTCCTGCCTCTATAGCAGCTGCTATCTTTCTTCTCATCTCTCCAGCTATGGAAAGCCAGTATTCACGATTTGATGGCTTCTTAAGTCCTCCTGGAAGCTCTATGCTGTCCACTCTACTTTTAGCCACCAGACCCTCATATACCGCAAGGTCCTGAGCATTTAGGTTACTTTCCAAGAGCATTGCAATTTGCGCATCAGTAAAGAACGGCCATTTGTCCTCCAACAGCTTGAATTTGATATATGCAATAGCACTAATCTTTTGCTCGTCAGTTAGGATTCTCACTTGGCATCATCCGCCTTTTTAGCAGGCTTCTTAGATGAGCTGCTATCAGGCACAGCCTTTGTTAACTTGCTTTCAATCTTTACTTCTGTCGCGGTTTCTTGAGGCGCGTCTTCTTTATTGTGGTATCTTCTCAAAAGCACTTCTTGATCACCTCCGTCAAAAAGAAAAAGCAGGGACTAGCCCTGCTTTAATTTAGTTTTTGCAGATAAACTTGACTACCTTGCTTGGGTTAGCTAGAGCCGCCACATAGTATTCCGAAGCCGCTAGGACAGTAGTTCTCTTTAGAATATCCCTATCGTCCTCTATGTTAGCCTTTGCCTTCAGGTATATAGCAAGCGCCCCTGGCTTAACTATAAGATTTGTGTATTTTCCAGTTACATCATCGTATGGCACTTTGTTTGACGCAACCACCTGGCATCCAGCCAGTTCCCCAATCGTTCCTTTTAGGAGCACATTGTCCCCAAGATCTGAAGCCCTTATAAAGTTCTCGTCTTTTCTAAGCCTAGTCTTTTGGCTCGGATGTATAAATAGTATCCTAGCTTCGTCGTCTTCCTCCTGGAACTTATCCACCGCATCTACAACTGCAGTGTAGGTTATGAAGTTGTTAGTAACTTCCGCGGATATGTCATGAGTAAGAGTTGCCGCCGCAAGTGCTGTCACGCAATCGGAATCTATTTTGTCGTTTATGGACATGACTATCTGGTTCTTAGCTTCCCCTAGCGGGTCTCCATATCCCGAGTTCACGGCTTTGTCTGTTATCTCCACCGCTTTACCGGCCTCTTTTATGGTAGCCGTCTTTGTAGTAGTTTCAAGAACCACCGTACCCATTGCAACGCCCTCTGTAAGGTCGTCAGCCTCACCCACGTAGTTGTATGCCGGGATTGTTATCGTTGTTCCTGGCTGCCCTTGAAGCGTAGTGTCTACACTCGCTATTGGTGCAAATTTAAGCTTGCTTGGCAACTCTGCCGATACCATATCCGCCATAACCTGCGGATTCACCATGTTCGTTAACGCAGTTGTTCCTGTGGCGAACAGCTGTAGTTTAATATTAAATAGTTTACTCATTTAAATTCCCCCTAGTCGTTTAATTGTTTGTACAGCTCTGGATTCTCATTATAGAGACTCACTCTCTCGTTGTAGCTCATTTTGCCGAATTGCTCTTTTGTTACTCCTGTTTTTCCATTATTCCTGCCGAAGTTCCCTGCGCCACCTGTGCCGCCGGCATTCTCAACTTCAAACAGATATGAGTCAGATTCCTTAAGCTTGGATATCTGCTCATCAAGGCCTGTCAGCTTATCCCCGTCAAGCTTAATGCCTTCAAGGTCAAGCAGAGCTTTTACAGCTTTGGTATTCTTGACTTTCCCATCCTTCAAGGCGCTTTCGAGTGCAAAAGAAAAAGACTGATCGGCTATTTTCTTTTCATAGTCCGCTGCAGTCTTTGTGTTAGCGCCTTCAAGCTCCTTGATTTTGTTTAGCAGTTCCTCGTTGCCTTGGGCTTTGCCTTTGAGTTCTTCAAGCTGGGTAGTCCTTTCATCAAGCATCTTCTTGTATTCCTTCTTCTGATCGTTTACTTCATCGAAACGCTCTTTCGGCACATATCCCTTATAATTTGCTTCAACCGCTGCTCTTATATCCTCAAATTTGTCTGCAAGCCCTAGTCTCTCAAGTAGTTCTTTAAGCCAGTTCATTCCATTACCTCCAATAGTCTATTTTCACTTTTTAACGTGCCAGTGTACCACGATAGAATACTTCTCTTTTACGCCTGAACTTTTAGAAGGCGATAAAAAAGACACCTTCATTCGAAAGTGCCTTGTCATCATTTGAATTGTGCTGCTACAAACTCTTTCAGAATCTCGTAGCCTAGTCTCCCAAGCTTATCGGATACTAGCTTGAGTTTCTCGCGCCCCGAAAGGTCTCTTGCCACCTCAAGCTTTCTCTCAACATACTCGATACCTTCTCTTGTTGGCATTACACCTTCCATCAACAGCGCCTTAACCTTTTCTGCAAGCCTCGTCCCCGGAGGACATGTCACAAGGCCGTCAATCAGCCCCTCATTTTGGAGCTTCAGCAATGCAACTCTGAATGCAAGGCTGTCCATATCCAAGCTTTTGAAATTGACATTCTGCATATTAGGTATGTCTTTTTGATACTCTGAGTATATTGCAAACAGCACTTGATGTTTGATATCCAGTTCCACGCTATCACTCCTTACTCTCCCACATGCCACCACCAATTTTCTTTTGGCTCTTTGTGAGTTTTATATTCGATTTTCATCAAATGTTTATGAGCTAGTTCGCCTTTTGATTTAAGCTCATCGTCTGCTTCCTCAACCCTGCGAAGCTCTTCGCTGTTTAACTCTGATATGATTTTTTCAAGTTCATCCCTAACCATCAAAGTGTCTACAAGTTCAAATGGGCTTACTTTTTCAAAGTCTTTAATCCCTCCGATGTACGAAATTACTTCTCGCCTTATTTCCACATCAATACATCTCCTTTAGCTTGCCAAGCAACTCATATCCCTTTCCCTTATTCACATAGTTATCGAATTTTTCGGGAGGGAATGCTGTTTCCATAGTTCCTTCCTGAGACATCATTACTATCCACTCGCCATCACTGAAAACAACGTACTTATCAAGATATCTATACACATCGGCTTCCTTGTTATCAATGATACCCAGTATTTTGTCATTGTAATCCTGGGCTGTCCAGTTATCTGGTATGTGTTTTCTTATCCTTCTTGTGGATACGTGTTGCTCTAGCTTACCACTCTTCCATTTAGGTCCTTCAGCTAAAGTCTTTTCTCTAGCCACTATAATCCTATTCTTTTCTGTGTTCAACTCAGACCATGGCATATCAAAGTAGCTATCTTTGAAAACTCCCGCTTTATGCAAATAGTATTTATGGGTTCCCAGGACAGCCTTCTTGTAACTGTCGTTGCGCTTGTCGAACCAATCCGCATAGGATTCCCTCTTTCTGAACTTGTAGATGTCGCCATCTTGTTTCCCGCCTCCTGCAAACTCTCTGCCAAATTCGCCATACCATCCATCAAGCGTTGGGTTGCTTTCACCTCTTACCCACCGCCCTAACTCTTCGCCTATTTCGTCAAAGTCTTTGGGTATGTATGCTGCCTGCGTGCATAGGCACATCGGATGCGGAAGTGGCACTTTGTCCACCGGGAATATTCCTGTTCCTAAACCCTCATCATGCTTTGCGTACTCGTCGCAAACGTCGGGGCCAAAAGGTTTTATCTGTCTCTCGTAATGAGAGTTGGACAGCATCCACTCTACCCCTTCGACAAACGGGTTCTTAGCATAGCTTTTCATGTTGGTGTTGAAAAAGGCATGATTTATGCTCGTTCTCGCCATCCTCTGGGCGTTGTAGTCTATCTGCTTTCTAGTATTCGGGTAGACATTCGACCACTCCCAATCCTTCTTGGCTTCTGGATCCAGATACACCTCAAGATCTTTTGCTAAGTCGTAAGCTGATTTCTTCTCTGCTATGCCTCTAGCTATGATGTAATCTATGTCCTTTTCCATGCCCTTTGTGTCTGCCCATATCCTCTCTGACAGACCCATGCGGTCCTTGTACATATTGCCCGAGAGTATTTCGTTCATGGCGTCTTTTGGCACTCTTGAAAAAGCGTCTCTGAACGTTTCGCCAAGTCCTAAGCTGTACTTTACGTCTATTTCTTCAAGGAATGACAACTGCGACTTTACTGCAGCGTTTGCTGCATCCTCTATTACCTTCTTATTTTTCGAGTAGAGCTGTTTTCTGACTTCCTTCAGTTCTGCATCTATTGCTTTCTTGTAGTCGAGCATGAAGCGCTCAGTTAGACTTGCCCTTTTTGCGCCCACAGCTTTCCTCTCAAGCGATTTCGAAACATCCTTGAATATTTCATTTATCTCATTATGAATCGCCCTTGTGAGCCTTGTTCTTTCGCTCTGGGCTTGTTTCATAAGTTCCTTGTATCTTTTGCTGGCCATTACTCACCAGCTCCCTCGTCAAGTCCTTTCATGTACGAATCTTCAAGAAGGTTCTTCTCAAGCGCTATCTGCTTTAGCTCTTCTTCAGCCTGCTTATCATCCATGCCCGGATTCCATTTCTTCAGGTATGTTTTCTTGCTCATAGCCTGCGTGTTGATTGATTGCATGTCGAGAAGCTTTTCGTCCTGCTCATCCTCAAGCAATGGATATATGTTCTCTACTTGGATAGCCATGTCCGGCAACTCCGGCAAGCTTTCGAGCTTGTAGGCTTTCGTCATTTCTATGATTGCCCACGCCATCCACTCAAGAGCCGGCCTCCAAGACGTATATTTTTCTTCGCATCTAGTCACAAGCTGCCAATACAGAGCCTTCATGGATTTGCCTGAAGTCATGATGCCCTTGAGCTCATCAAGGTTAAGCCTCGGCACGTTCAGCACCTCATGCATTTCTGTGACCGCTCTGGACAATGTCTTTTCCAGTTTGTCGCCATAGCTGAACTGGCTTTCTAGCTTCTTCATGTCTACGTTGCCATTTGCCTCGATTGCCTGCTGAAGGTCTATGAGCGCCCCTGGAGCTATCTTGATATACTTCAGGCTGTCCTCTGAAGCGTTTGTTGCAACTGTCTGAGGGAACATGTTGAACCGCAGAGCATCGACATCATCGCTCGAAAGCCTATTGAACGCCTTCTGGTTGTCCATGAGCTCCGTGACATCTGATTCGCCCTTGAGGTCTCCCGTGAGGCCATCGTTTATTATGACGTATGCGGGAATGAATGAAAGGCCTGTGTCGTAGTCCGCGAATCTCTCCTCTACAACCCTACCGTAGCCGTCATATATCCCCTCATTGAGTATGCACCTTGCATTGTCCATGTGATACCTTTGCTTCCAGATGCGCTGCTTGCTCTTGTCCTCCGCTTGATTCATATGGTAGAAGAACACTATAGACTGAAGCTCATCCACATCTTCGTCCTGAGGCTCAAACACAAACTCAAGACTAGGCTTGAAATGAACCTTGATTGGCTGGCCTGCTCCCCCTGAGAGCTTCAATGCAACTCTCTTTCCAACAAAGCAGTCTCTTGCGCCTTTAACAAGCTTATCTGAAAACAATCCGTCCTTGAGAACCTTATTTACATACTCCTGTACTACCTGTGCGCCTTCCTCGTTTTCTGACACTATCTTGAATTCAGGAGTTTTCCCAAAGAGGAAGCGAGCTTCTTCCTTGATAAGCTTTTTAGTCCAGTTCGTTTTCTTTTTCGTTGGCTTATAGTCGAGGTCTGCCGGGATAGTCCAGTCCTGCCCTTTGCCCTCGTAAAATTCGTATAGCGAAATTATCTCGCTCATATCTCGCAGGACCTCATCTCCATAAAGCCCTTCGAGCTCCTGCCTTATTATTTCTAGCACTATCTCGCCCCCTTTCCTGAGTAGTTTCTCGTTGCTCTTGGTATTCTGACTACTGTGTAGCAAAAATACCTATCTGAGTCGAGAGCGTGGTCGTTTTCTTTGACCGGCTTGTCCTCTCCTCTTTCGGATGCCTTTGAATCCCATATATAGGAGCTGAACTCCTTGAATGTCTCCTGGCAACAGTCATTGAATTTTATAAGTTCTTTTGTAAGAAGCGCCGCCATGAATCTTATGCCATCCAAGACATCGTTTTTTGCCTTTTGAACCTTTATGTTTCGCTTTCTGAGCTCCGCTATGAATGAAGCTGCCGAAGGGTCTATTATGACAGCCTTGACCGGCAGTTCCCCAATAAAAGACTGGAGATCATCGGCAAACTCGCTGTCTGTCTTTTGCTTGCCCTCATCCCTGCCTGAATAGTAATATTCTTTCACCTTGTACCATATTCCATTGCAAAGGCCCCACAGTCCAAATGTTGTAGGGTTTTGCGTTCCGTAGTCTATCGCAACATAGTATTGCGTGTATGCCCTGTCAACTGTAGGAACGACGTGTTTCTCCCTTGAGAACATGTCGTATATGATTCCCTCTGCTACTACCCACAGGCCAAGTATATACCGCTGGAAAAATACCCCCGAATACATCCTTCGGTATCTCTCTTTGATCTTCTCTGAAAGCGAAAGGTTGTCGTCCATAGTAAAATGCAGGTAGAGTATGTTTTTCTCCTGCGCTCTGTCTATCCAATTGAGCTTGAACCAATGATAAGGCCCTTCGGGGTTACAGTTGAAAAACCACTTCGAACCTTCCACAGAACAACGGCCTGTAGCCTGGTTAACGAAACTTTCAGGCATTAGTACTACCTCGTCAAAGAAGCAGCCAGCCAATGTTATACCCTGGATTAAGTCTTGCGACCTTTCGTCCTTGCCGCCGAAAATATAGAAAAAGTTGCTTTTGCCGCCTTTACTTATAATCACGAGGTTATCTGCACGCTTGTCTTGAACTTTATATCCTCTAGATCTAAGCATGAGCTTGAGCCAAAACAGGACGTTCCTTCTGAATGACCCTATCGTCTTTCCGCACATCCCGAAGTTCTGCTGCTCAAATTCCTCCATTGCCCACATGACGAATGAAAGCGACATCGAAAGAGTTTTGCCGGAACGTATGGCACCGTCGGCTATTATGCCGTCCATATGGCTTGCGGGCGATTCGCCCATCCACCATGTCAGTATCTTTTTTTGCTTCCTGCTGAACGGCTTAAACTTGAATACTGCCTTCCTAAGCTTCATCGTCCCACACCTCCGACGTTTCTGCCCTCAGTGCGTCTATGAAGCCATCATCTTCAATTTCGTCTGCATCCTCTTTGAGCTTGAGTTTATCGAGCTCCAGTCGCTCCTTGGCCATGCTAAGCTTCTCTTCCTCGACTTTCCGCTTGAATTTATCAGGGAGAATATCGAAGTACAGCTCCAGCTTCTCAAGCGCCTTCATCCTGTCCTCGAACTTGATTGAAACGCCGTCTTTACCCTGCTTTACCTCTTTGATTATCGTTCCATCGACTACGCTGCTTTCGTTGAAGTCTACATAGTTGACCATCTTCATGACCGGATTGCCATCATCATCTACGATGGGCCCGAAAGCTCCCATGGCCTGCACTTCCTTCTGGCCGAATGTTACATAGTCGCTTATATCTGCAAAGGCTATGGCTATATACTTTTTCAGCACATCCATTGCATCGATGAAGATCTCTTCATGCATAGCACCTTTAAGCCTTTGAATCTCGGCTCTAACTCTAACATTTCCTAACAGCCTAGGACCTTGTACGTGCGCACTATCCTTCGAATATCCCGCCTTTATAGCTGCCATTGTCGCATTGAAGCTTTTCAAATAATACAAACAAAAAAGGCGCTGATTTTCAGTTAGCTCAGCACCATCTATATCACTTTCAGTTATTTTATCTCGGAGAGACTTCTTTTCTATCTTTGTTTCTTTTGCAACGTTGCGTTTCTTTTCAGCTTCTTTTTGCAACGTTGCAGTATCTCCATTTAATTTCAAATCCCATTTATATCTATTCTTCCACGATCGGACAGTCCCCTCAGATACCCCAATCTTTTCGGCTATATCCTTAAGAAGCATTTCTCCGTTGCTTTTTATATATAGTTCTTCACCTTGTATGCTGTCTGGACTTCTTTGCCTTGCCAATTACATCACCACCACCTCGCAGTACTAGGTTTTATTCATGAAAAAAGAGCCCGGAGGCTCTTGTGTTATTTTATATACTGTTCTAATTTTTGGTCAAGAAATTCAGTTATTATGTTTATTTGTTCTAATGATTGCTCATGACTTCTTATTTTTTCAAGATTATAATCATATTCTTTTCTTTCTTCTTCATTCTCAAAATCAAAGAATATATGCTTATACTCTCTTCGTACACATAATTCATACTGCCTTATCTTCGTTTCCTCGATAACTTTGCATATTTCATTTTTTTCTAACTCGTACTTATTTTTTAGGCTTTCAAAGGCTTTATTATAGTATTCCACAATCTCACCCCCCTCCCCATTCCCAGTATACTCCAATGGCAATTTATTTCCACAAGAACCATTCGCCATTTTTCGACACTGAAAAGGAGGTGGCGGGACTAAGCCCGCCTGAGTCAGGAGGATTTATTTCACGCATTTCGGAAACATGCACTTAAACACTGTATCATAATTACTCTTGAGATAATAATGCGACATCCACTCGCAATTTCTGCACTTATGGTTCTCTGCAGCCTTTACCTTTCCGTCTATTTGCTTTTTCTTTGTCTCGATGTATTTATTCACGTTCAAATTATCACCTCAAATTGAAAAAGCAGCCCCGCTGGACTGCTCTCTCGACTTTGTGTGCACTTCTTTTCACTTTTCCTTATACCAAGCATAACATAGATTTTTCTTCTTGTTGTCTCATGTTTGTCTCAAATTTGTCTCACGTTTGTCTCACACTTTTCAAATTCATTCCACTCCATGTACTTTGCAATGTCCTTTACTATGTCTTCTCTCTTCCTGTATGTTGTTGCTCTGCTCATGCTAAGTTTCTCACCTATCAATTCAAATCCAGCCTCGTCTCCGTACTTGTATTCAACAAATTCCCTGGCCTTTTCATCAAGCTTTTTCAGTATGTATTCAATTTCGCAGATCGCAATTTCGAGTTGCCTTATGTCCGATTGTATATCTAACTTCTCAGCCATTGTTTTTTCGAGTTCCCGCTCAAGCTTCCCTATGCCATTGATAATCGCTTTCTCCGCTGGACCTATGCAATCGCTTGATGCTGTTACTTTGTCTTTTGAATAATCAATGCCTTTAAGACAATCGTCTATTATGACATTGCATTCCTTAATGTCTCTGAGCACATTCTCTTTCTTTTTTTCCAGTATCCCCTTTTTATGCTCTAGAACTCCTTTTCTCTTGATGTTTCTGAAATAAGTATATAGCTTGCTTTCTGTTTTTCTAAAAACATCCCCTGTTACCAAGTAATCTCCCTCCTATTTCTCTATCTGTCCGCCTGCCCACGCATGATTGATAAGGCTTACACCCAGCAATCCAAGCTCGTGGCTTTCGAGCTCTCTTTCTCTTTGCCAGCCTTCCTCGTTTATGTAATACTCTTTGGCTGACACGACCTTGTTATCCTCTTTGATGATTTCGATTTTCATTCCCTCGCCTCCAGTCTCTTCATCACTCCGACCATCAACCTTTCCATTCTCCCAGGACCGAATCCAAACCGCTCGTGAAGAGCTTCCCTGTAAACCTCCATCACTTCCTCCTGGGCCCTGAATATTATGTTGTTGATGGTGTTTTCGAACTCAGCAACGCTCATTTTCGAAAACCGCTTTTTCATCGCCTTGGACGATTGTCTACTCTGCTGCCTGTTCAATCTCCATCACCTCAATTTCAGTTCTTGGATTCTTTTTATCAACCTTCCCCTGAAGCCTCAGTTCTATGTTGTTGAAGCTGTCATCCTCAATTACTCCGGCTTTCACCAGACCGTCCAAAAGAAACTTTCCGGAATAGTTGTCTGGGTCACGTCTTCTTCTATCTTTAAAGAAGTATGTTATCCTCACCAGAGCGATTTGAAGGGGCTTTTTAGGTCTTCTTATACTTCCTCTGACCAACCACTCCCATCGCTTCTTTTCTTCGCTGTAAGCATGGAAAGAATTCGAATTTCCCATATACTTATTGTTGCTGGGCGGTATGTCATTTATTATTATCTTCATTTCGCACTTCCTTTTGCTTTCCCAATTGAATGTTGCACTCCTTGGCTGCCTCTTCAATCGCTTTCTGAGGATCCATGCCGTTGAAGTATTTCTCAACAGCAATCTTGGCAGCTTTCTTGGCTATCAAATCATACATTATCCCCATGTCTACTCCTTCACATCTTCTGCGAACCACGCTTCTATAAGTGGCTGCATCCTTCTTTTCAGCTTCTTCTCGATTCTATACTTTCTTGTTCGATGTCGTATTCTATCCAGCCTCAATATTTCAGCACGAAGCTCCATACTCTTTCTTATGCGCTTGCTTATTCTCTCCTGAACTTCGTGTATTTCCATCGCTGCAGCTTCTTCCGTTTCGCTTGCTTTCAGGTTCCTTCTAACAAATTCGGTCTTCACTCTCTTTGCTATGCCGGCCAGTTTCATGGCCAGTTCTTTAAAAGCAGTGTTGAGTTTTTCTATATATAAATCCATTACTTCGCCTCCTCTGGTATTGCCATTAATGCCGTCGTAGAGTTTTTTGCCGGAATAAAGATTCCCTCAACTTCAATGCTCCTAGATGCAAAGTGCACCATCTCTTTTCCGCTTTGCCTGAGGCTTTTAGCTAATTCGGTTAACAGATTTTCAGACAAAGCAGCTTTTTCAAATTTGCCCTCAGATAATAAATAACATCCGATATTCACTGCTGCACCTCCACTATTTTTCGCTTTCCAAATTCAGCTTTTCCACTCTCAATCTGACTTCATCACGATTATCAGTCCATTCCCCATGATATTCACGATTCCCAGAGTGATCAATTTCTGCCGTATCTATATTTCTATATGCACAGTATATTTTTTTGTCATTGATAAAATTAGATGATACTTTCCATTCGCTTTTCATTTATTTATCCTCCTATTTCGCAATTTGCTTGTATTGTGAATTATTTCAACTCCCTCAATATTTCTTCTAGGGTCCATTCATTGTTAACAAACTCCGATTTAGTCATGTTAAATCTCCCAGCTGGGTCCAGTGGCACCCGGCATAAATCTTATTGAGTCCGTGCTTTGAAGTTATTATTTGGTCTAGATGAAACTCGATCATGCTATCCCCCCTAATCGTACAGCTTTCCTCCGACAAGTTTCCTAATTTCATCGTCTGAATATCCTTTCTCCCTGTATCTGTCCTGTGCTAATCTTTTAAGCTCTAGGTCGTATTTTCTGTTATTGTGGACATTTATGTGACAGAACACACATAAGGCTGCGCACATGTCCGTTTCTTCCGTTTGCTGGCGCTTGCCATGCCCTCTTGAAGTTGTTTGTAAATGGCAAACAAATAATATCATTCCATCTTCTCATTCACAACTGATGAAACCTCGTCTATAAAGGCATTAAATTGATTGCATAGCTGAGACATCCTGTATAGCCTATGTTCCTCTCCACCTGTTGGAAAGTCTAATATGCAAAGCACATCTGGGTAAACAAATGTTTCCTTATCTACTTGATGATAGTTTTCCAGTTGCGTAAACCAATATTCGTATGTTTTCACAAAAAAGTCTAAATCTTTTTCGTTTCTAATTAAGAAAAGCTTGTACTCATGCTTGTACCTATTATTAAGCATGGCTGGGAAATTTGCTTGAGTTTTAATCCCCAATCTCTCTTCTATCTCTCTTTCCAAGTTTTCTTGTTTTTTCTCTTCCTCATAGCAAAGGCAGTCATCTTCGTTGTAGAATTCCGTACCATCATTAGCTATGAACACATCCTTAATGATTGTTTTAGTTTTCTTTTCCATTGTCAATCCCTCCCAATTTTACTTTGGTTTTCCCTTGTCAGTCACCTCTGAATGTTTAAAAAAAGAGCCTGCAAAAGCAAATTCCAAGCACTATGGCGACACGAGAACAAATTGTATAGCCAATCAGCATACTGCATCATTTGATTGGATTGTGCTGTATTTTTTACTTGTATATCGTTTTGTATAATCCTCGCACATCGCCAGTTCGTAATATTTAGCCAGCCTATGGCAATCTCTACCTCGCTCAAATCCTAGCTGCTGCTTATGATATTGTATGGCTCTCTCTATATCTTTTAGGTTGTTCATGCCCTGCGCCTCCTATTGCGCTATTTGCTTGTAATGTGAATTAGTATAACCCCATTCTTTTTGCTTTCAAGTCTTGAAAGCAATCATAAATGTATTCAGAGTCTTTTTCTGTTAGCACCAATTTTTCTTTAGAAACATGATTATTAAGCCATACTCTTTCACCTTTCCAATCAACTTCTATTGTGTACAAAACTTCTCTATACTCTCTTGTGTCCATTTTTCCACCTCCTAAATTGGTGCATAATATATTCAGATTGCGCATCACACGATTATAAGTCTGCTATTCCTCCTCATCATCCAAGCACACCAGCACCCTTGGATTTTTAGCAGCGCTGATGCGTTTCATATATACCGGTGACGAATAGAACCTGAGACTCGTTTCCTTGATGCCCAGTTCCTTGGCTATTTCCGGCACCGTGCCCATGCACGCTATCCATAAGCCCTATACAGCCATTCACGATGTCTTTTTCAGAATGACTTTATAATTCAAGTTCTTTGAGTTTGTCATTTACTGTCTTCATAACTACCCTTAGACTTTCTGCCGCTTCATCGTCAAGCTCAAAATCTATCGGCGGCCTATCATGTCCATTCTTTGTGAAATACTCGACTTCGCCTACTACTGATAGAGCCTTTATGATGCCGCTTAGATAACCTTGTTTGTAATTAATAGGGCTGTTGTCATCGTCTATCCAATCAACAATAGATTTATCGTTGAGTTTTTTCTTCAAGACTTCACTGTCTATCATCATACAGACCACTCCTTTTTTCTTATTGGCCATTTATTCAGATTGCGCACCTACACCTCCTTGATCTGCACATCAATGCCTATTCTTTTCCACTGGAAACTCTCAAGCCTTCCAAGCTTATCTCTGAAGAAATGCAGGTGCTCCGTATCGTATAAGTACGTGTATATGCCAATCATGTTCTTGCACCTGCCGTCCCCACGTCTTTCCTTGTCACCACTGCCTCCCATGATGTATGGTTGCTTGATGATGTATTTCCTACCTGGCTCAAACTGTTTGCGCTGAGGTATGTTCACTTTCGGGCCTCTGTCTGATGCTCTTTGCGGCTTATACAACTCTAGCTCCTCGGCGTATATCTTGATTGTGCTCTGAGATAGCCTGTTTGCGTCTGCTATCTCCTTGAGTGTTTTGCTTCCCCAGTGTTCTTTTATATATTCCTTTACCTTCATTTTCATGCCGAAGCCTCTGTTTTTCTTTCTCGGCTCTATAGCGTCAGGATTCTTTTTTAGCCCATATTTTTTCTGTACCAGTTGCAATCTATGCAGCGTCACTCCCGGCCTTTCCATGAGCACGCTGTTTCGAGTGTCAGCGTAGTTCGCCTTAATGTATGAATCTATCTCCTCAGGTATCTTTTTTGCCACATCAACGCCCTCCTTGATATATGATGTTTTGCTAAGCTCTAACGTTAATTTATACCGTTCATAAAATTCGCATATTTATCAAAATAATCCCATCTATTCACGTACTTGTTGTATTGGCTTTTGGCTCCAATGGACAATTGCTTAACCTTTAATTCTTTGCTTGGTATTATCAATATTCTACCGATGCTTTCATCATGCTCTATTGCAAACATCATGAATATGTCGCAAGCGTGCTCTTTCTTGTCGAGATTGAATGTGTGGAAAGTCCCTGTTTTCGAATTCGTATATGGCTTAGCTGCTTTTATGTCTACCTTGATGGCGTTGTTGACGTACAAGCAGAGAATTATTTCCCGTGACTTGCTCTATTTCGCTTCTACTCGGCATCCTATCTATGCCGAGACACCTCATTACTTTTTTTATTTCAGATTCTATCTTCTGATTATCCCATCTTGTTCCGTGTGTATATCCCATGTCTGCCTCCTAATCAAAAAGGAATGTCATCCATCGAGTCGTCCAGTGCCTAGAATCCTTCTGCACTTAACCCTGCTGGCTCGCTCTGTCCACCGTCGCTCTTCGCATATTCCAGGAACTCAACCCTATCTGCAACAACTTCAGTCGCCCAGCGTTTCGTCCCATCTTGAGCCTCGTAGCTTCTTACCTGAAGTCTTCCGCTGACTCCGACCTGTCTGCCCTTTTGAAGATAGTTTGCACAATTCTCAGCTGCTTTCCCCCAAACCTGCACAGGTATGAAGTCCGCCTCGTAATTACCTTCCTTGTTCTTAAACGTTCTATTCACGGCAACCGTAAATGTCGCCACTGCTTTTTCAATCCCTGGTGGATATTTAAGGTCAGGATCCTTGCAAAGTCTTCCGATAATTACCACACTATTCATTATTCCACCTCCAAAAGTTCTGCGTCCTGATGTATGTTGCCTATGATAGTCACTATGTCGGATTCATAGCGTATTCTGAGAGTCTCAGCCAACGGCTCAAATTTCGGGTGATAACCCCTATAATTCCTCGCCATGAACGCCCCGTCTTTGAATACAACCTCATATTTGTCAGATAAATACTCTCCGCTTTGCTGGTCTTTTCCTTGCCATAGCAGAATATCGCCCTCGTAAATATCACGTTTTGCATGGTCTTTGAGACCGGTGTATTGCATTATATCCACGCATTTGGAGTATGGCTCAAAATGCGCCCAATGCGGCTGACAGTCATAATCCACATCCTCGGGTTTTATCCACACGCTACATGCGGTATAGTTTTCATCGCCTGCTACGTCTGTCCATTCTCCCCACATTGCAACACAGACCTTATAGTTCATGTATTTGTACTTATGGTCCCACGCTCTAAACTTGATTTCTCTCACGCTTATCGCCTCCTATCACTTCATAAATACAAGCCAATGCGTCTTTCCTCTTTGATTCCCAAACAAAGGTTTGAAGTCTATTAAGTCAAGTATTTGCTTGAGTCTAATCTGGTCCTCATTCCATTTGAAAATCAGCACACCGTCTGGAGCTAAAACCCTCATGCATTCACTGAATCCTTGCTTCAAATCGATTGGCCACGATTCTTCCAGAACTCCGTATTTTTTTCTCAGCCAAGATGCTTTTCCTGCTCTAACTAAGTGCGGTGGGTCAAATACCACCAGTCTGAACAAATTGTCGCCGTATGGAATATTCCTAAAATCTCCGATTACGTCAGGCTTTATAACGAGTTTTCTGCCATCGCATAGGGTATCCTCGATTTCTCTGATATCCATGTATACTGCATCTTTGTGGTTTTTGTCGAACCAAAACATTCTGCTACCACAGCAAACATCTAATATTTTCTTAGTCACAAAGCATGCCTCCTATTTCTTCAACAAGCCCATCAAGGAATCAAATCTTCTGTTGCCCTCTTCCTTCCTTCTCGAAGGGCCTTCGATTTCTAATATGGGAGCTACTGCCGTTAACCTATCAAAGCTGCGGTCTATTCTGTCCTCGGAAATCAACTTTTCCCTTAGCTGCTGCTTGTTTAGGTTCGTTGTTATTATAATGGGCTTCCCTTGTCTGACTCTGCTGTCTATAATCGAGTAGATTATTTGTTTTTCCTTGCCTCTTGCAGATGTGTGCTCCGCTCCCAGATCATCCAGTACTAGGAGGTCTGCATTTTTAAGTGAGTTGATTATATGGGCTTCGCCTTCCTCGCCATAGCTGTTATACGATGAGTATATTTTGTTGATTATGCCTATGGTTGATATTGCTATGACTGGGACAAATTTATTGAGCAACTCATTCGCTATGCAAAAGCTCAGATATGACTTGCCTGCTCCCGGAGGCCCCATGAGTATCATTCCTGTATTCTCTTTTTTCATCCTTGTCCATTCGTTGCAGTATTCCACCGCAAGCTTATACAGGTCTTTGTTGTATTTATCCGTCTTGAAATTTCCGAAAGTGTATTGCATGAAGCTTTTATCCATAAGGCTATATTCTTTTAGCCTGTCTAGTTTCCTTTGCTGCTCAACTTTCATGTCCAACTCTCTTTGCTTTTCATACTCCTCACGCTTACATTTGCACATGCATGGAACTTTTTTCTTGGCACCCATGAATTCGACAATCGTGGATGTTTTTTCTCCGCACTCAGGGCAATAATCAACTTCCAAACTTGATTGATTTGACGTCTGCGTATTGATCATTTTCGAAAGTGTTTGAGTTATCGTTTCCATTCTGCTTGTCCCTCCTATCCCTCAGGTAGGCATTGAGGCCATCCATAGTGGTTATGTTGCTCTTGTGCCAGTTGTTTAATATTGCATTGATATATCCATATGAGCGCTTGTTATATGTCACTGCTTCTCCGATAGCTGCTATAATCACGTCTGTTTCCATATCATTCATCCAGTTAGAAAGCTTTTCACCTTCCATAGGCGTGATTGGATGTATATTCTGATCGAATGCTTGAACAATTTTCTTGAAGTCTTTATCATAAAGAGCAGCGGAAGAAGATAAATCTTCTTTCTCTTTCTTCTTCTCTTTCTTATTCTTATTCTCTTCTTCTTCTCTTTCTTCTTCTCTTTCTTCCCCCGAGTCTATGCCTAGTCTATCCATAGGGTATGCATACGGTATAGATACGGTATCAACTGGGTATCCAGCTTCGATTAATCCATCCTGAAAAAGCCTTAGGAATTCACTGTTTTTAATACCTTTGAGTTCCTTTTCCATGCATGCAATTACTTTTTTAGAATTAATAAAGTTATACTTATTCCAATTAAGCAGAATTATTTCTCTGGTATCTTCGCAATACCTAATTTTTCCATAACCAATGAATCTTTGGAGCAACTTATCTACTGTTTCTCTGTTGTATCCTGTTTCCGTCTCTATGATCCGTTTCGGGAGCTCGTATATTCCGCACTGGTTCGTCTTGGAATTAGTCATTAAGTATAGATAGAAATACTTTTCTTCTGGAGTGAGCTCTAATACAAAACCATCCTGCCAAAAGCTTGTATGGACTTGTCTATATCTGGCCATCTAATCACCTACTTTATATTGGCTTTCTTCAAGCCTTTTCTGGATCTTCTCCAGGCAGTGCCGGCATATCCAATGCCCGAAAAAGTACATGCCATCTATGTCCTTGTGCTCACTCTCGCAAAACCTGCATTTATCTTCCATAGCTATCCCCCTATGTAGAGGGCGGTCAAGCCGCCCCTGGTTATTTTTCTTCGAATGGTGTGCCTTCGAAATTCACTTCCTCGGCTTGTGTAACCTCTCCTGTTTCCGCATCTATCACTGTATAGTCGGCTGAGATTGAATCTATATCATTTTCAATCATGCTCATATCGTCTGATATCTTCGACTTGACGCCCTCATCGGAAGATACTGCCCTTTGCATCTCTATCGAAAGTGGCGCATACTTGAGCAGCTGCTTGATTACTGTCTTCTTAGCCATAGAGTCAAAATCTGTCTGCCATGGTCCGCTGCCGAATGTTTTAGAAAACTTCCTGGCATGAGCTGTCACCTCGTCCTTTGTCATGAAGTAAAAGCTATAACCCCCGTTAGTCAGATGATAGACGGCATAATATCCTATTACATCACCCCTGTCGCCGCTCAGGAGTGGTTTGTGGATGAGTTTCTGCTCAAGGCCATAGTCTATATCAAATTCATCGTTTTTCATCACTGCGTGGGCATATATCGTCTTAATTTTGTTGCTCCTTTGCGCAAGGTCAAGAAGGCCCTTATAACCTACCTGGAACTGGACCTTGTTACCGTAAGGTATCAGATAAGCCTGTCCAAGCGGCGTATTCGGTTCAAGACCGAGCTGAGCACTCTCCATCATTGCAGCTATGAAAGATACCGGGTCACACTGCTGTAGCTTGGGGTTGCTGTTGAACGCCGTCAGGGCTACTCTCTGAAACCTTTCCGAGCTCATCATTTCTGGAAGCGCTGCTTTGATTTCAGATGCCATCTTAGCCAGCATCTGCTTCATGCCTTTGTTACCGTCCGATTTTTGAACCTGATTGCTTGTTGCCTTTTGAGATAGTGCGTTTTTCGCGTTTACACTTGCCATATCAATCCCTCCTATTTAATTACAAAGCGTCTGTAAGAGCTTTGGTTGATATATTGTTCATACAGCTCTGGATAGTCCTTCTTGAATGAGCTGCTGTCGAATCTGTTTGATGTGCATGTCTTCCAAGTTATTAACCTTTCACCTACAAGAGCCCTTTCGTTGAACTCCATTTGCGCTTGGATCTGCTGCTCAAGTTGTGTCTTTTCGGTATCCATGTCCTTGATCAGGTCCTTGAGTACGTCAATCCTTTCAACTTTTTCAACGAATGAACCGTCTAGCTCTATCTGGCTGTCTTCCGAGTATGCGTATTTCTTCTTGAGTATCTCCGAATACTCGTTGCTCCCGTCTGGCTCTGGCGGAACCTGCTTGAGCACGTTGTTGTGCCAGAAGTTATGCTCAATTTGAATGAGGTTCTGGATTGTCTCCTCATCCCGCTCTATCCTCTTCCAGATGAATTTTTCGTTGCCTATCAAGGCAGCTATGTAGCAGCAGTCATATCCGCCCACTGCCATGTAGTGTAAACACTGCAACTCATAGTGAAGCGGAATGCCTTCTTCCCATTCCTTCTTGGCATAAGAGTTTGTAGTCTTGCATTCCAGGAAGGCATTTTCGCCCACGACAACCCTGTCGAGATTGGCCAGCATGAAAGTGTGCTCCTTGTGCTGAAGCATGCTGTTGAGCCTTCTGACCTTCTTGCCTGTCTCATCTGCAAACCTCTTAGCCACGTAATCTTCAAGGTCCCTGCCTATCCTCATCCTTTCGTTGTCCGGGATGCCTTCGACTTCATCTGACACCTTGTCCATGTATATCCGCAGTGGACTGCTCCACGGATTCAGACCTGCTATCGCTGCTGCTTCCGAGCCGCCAATTCCTAGTTTTCTAGTCTTTAGCCAGTCCTCGTGTGACAGGTCCAGCGTCTTCATAAGTACCTGAGCGCTCATTATTCGTCCTCCTCGTCGGTTTCTATTTCATCGCTACAGCATTCGAAAATATCCTCTTCTGTCATTTCTCTCTTAGGGAATACTGCGTCCTCGAAAACCCATTTGTCATGCCAATCTAGCATCATGACTACACCTCCAAAATGTGGTATACTTTAATTGATTTTATTTGTATGCGCCCCTTCTATGCCCTGCCAGGCTGAGGGGCTTTTCTTATACCGCTAAGAGAAAGCACCACATGATTGCGAACATCGCTCCCGTTAGCATCAAAAAGCCTAAGACTTCTCTTGCTTTTACCCACATGACTTCACCTCCTCTTCTCCACATTCCTCGACAAGCCTTTTCTCGATTTTCTTCATGCATTCCGGACATATCCATTGCCCCATGTAGTACATCCCTTTAATGCTTCTCCCTTCATTCTTGCAGAATATACATTCGTCCATGACTCTACCTCCTATGGGTTTCAATTGATTTAATGTTCTCCAAGTCTGTTAGGTCCATGCCTTCCATTCTTTCAAGGAATCCTTCCACTTCTTTTTTTCGTATTTTTAAGCTGCCTAGCTTCAAGCAGGCTAAAAGCCCCTTGTCTATCAACTTATAGACAGCATTAGCATTCGTCTTGAATATAGCTGCCACCTCAGCTACCGTGTAAAGGTGGTCCTCAGCGGGAGGCCTAAAAGGCTGGACTTCCTTGGACATCCTGCTGAGTTGCTCCATTTTCTCTAGTGCCTCATCCAGCCCCGAAAAGTCAAACGGAAATGGGACTATTGGGATTTCTATTTTTTTTGACATGCGAGCCTCCTTATCTAGTAGTGAGCACTGGCTTCCACTCAACCGAAAGCATTGTTTTCCAATATTCACTCACAGTCATGGCCTCACGCTCGAGATATATGTCCTCCATTGCTAAATCGTCGACTTGTGTTAATATGTTTTCCAGTGTGATGAAGAAAGCTGTGTAGTCAGACGGCATAATCAGAATGTCTCCAGGCGAATCTAGCGTTTCATACTTAAGTTTTGCATCCTTGAACAAGTTCAATGTTTGTTGAAGCCCAATCTCGAACTTCTCTGAAAAATCTATTGCGCTTATGCCGAAATTAATTTCTTGTATCATTGTTAATTCCTCCTTAGTTTTCTTCGCTTATATGGTTGCTGAGCCATTCTCCATCCTTGAATGCTATCGTGTAGCTCTGATCATCCTTTCTAATGGCGATTGTTAGCAAATCCTCTCCATCTTCCGTGTTGCAGCTTTCCACTGATTCAACAATTCCATCAACTATGTGCCATATGTCTCTTGCTTCATCAAATTCACTCAAGACTTTTTCACTTGGCATATACAACAATAAATCTGTAAGTATATCCGATTGAGTTCTTGCCAATATTTCCGCTATGCTGTTCTCGCCTATTGACATATCCAGTGTCAATTTTATAAATCTATTCATGATTATTGCCGCTGCATCTTGCCTTTTAATTGTGTCCATTATTAATTCCTCCCTATTTTTTCTATTTCCGGAACATGCCCATTGGCTTTTAACAATTCATACAAGAATAATCTGCCTTTTTGAGTCCATTTAGTATTCATGGTTACATCAGGCGTTCCATTTTTACGCATGATGTCGACTGTTTCAGAGTGCGTATAGCCTTTGCTATGGTGTTTCGCGTATAGCAGCCATTGTTCTCCTTGCTTGTACTGTATTCCCAAGTGGTGCAAAAGTTTATTCATGGCGGTTCCGCTCATGCCGTAGTCTTTTGCTATTTGTGTAATAGTTACAAGCCCTTTGTTGTTTAGTATTCTGTCAACGTAATCTGCTTTTGGCTTCAACTCTCCTATTAGTTGCTCCTGAGCCCTCACTGTAAAAGATAAAGTTTCCAGTTGTCTGTTGGCATACTGCAAAGCTCTGGCCATTATCTTTTCTGGACTATTAAAGTCTTTCTCTATCTGGATGAAGTATTGTCTAGCCTGTTTGCCTTTTTCAGTTCTCTGTATCATCGAAAGCTCTTTTGCCATGTCTAGTTTTAGCGCGTGGTTCTGAATTGTAGTCCATGGATTTTTAGGATTATTGGTTTCTCTTTTTTCGGAAACCAATGCAAAGTCTTGATTTTCAATAAATCCATACTCGACCATGCGACTGAACCACTCGGTATATTTTTCTTTGATTTCTAAAAATTCATGAAGTTCTCTGCCATTTACAATTACTTCTTGGCTTTCATTTGTTTGGATGCCGATTAGCTCGTTCATCATTGGTATGTTCTCTCTGTTGTTGATAATTGTTAGATTGTTCATCATTCTCCTCCCTATTTAATGTCTTTTATTGCGACCGTAACATTTGTTTTTGGGTGTATCACTCGCTCGTTATCTAAATGCCATAAACAGTCACATTCAGGGCATCGCCTTAGATTAGGTGCTTTGCTGTTATAATTTGTTCTACTAAGATTGAATATGTGCCCACAACCGCATTCAATGATTATGTCATGGCCTTGCTTTTCGACTCCGAATTGAAATCCGTAATATTGCATCCGCTTCCCTCCTTTGGATATTAGTTTTGGTCAAACAAGCTTAGCTGCCTTTTAACTCTGAACCTCATAATCGACCTAACGCTTTCGTCCACAAGATGTAGGTTATCAATAATCTTTTTGTACGGGATATCTTGCCAGCTCTCGCCATCCAGAAGAAGCAGTACTCTTTCCTTCACTTTTTCAACCTCATCGTCTTCTCTATCTTCGCCCAACATATTCTTGATATACCTGTTAATATCTATCTTGTTGGCGTGTGTCGGCCTGTAGTTCTCCTCGTACATGCTGAATCGCTTGTCTATCTGGCTGAAAAGCTTGCTTTCAAGACTGCCCATTATGTTGTTGACTATTGCCGTTTCTGATATGTGGTATATGCCGGCCATTGCCTTTTCCATGCTGTGAAATTTGTTGATATATTTTGCTGTGAATATTGTCCCTTTTTCACCCGTGAGTTTATTCCCAACAAGCTCGCAGCCCTTCCTTGTTATTTCATAACGAGGTCTCTTTTCACCCTTACTGTCTACGTAGTCGGAAGGCTTGAAAAATTCTAACGAATCCAATTTTGGATTGGTTGATATGTGCTCTATATAGCACTTGATATCCCTTAATAAATGCGCGTGATTTTTATCAATCATTCCCGCCACTTCCCTGCTGTCCAACACTAGTTGCTCTTGTTGACTTTGAAAATTAATTAGATTGTTCATATGCTCTCTCCTCTTAAATTTGGGTATAAATTCAATATGAGTTAGTTTCGCTTAACGTTTCGTTGTTTGAGTCGTCAAAAAAAATTTCATCGACTGTGACTTCAAGAATGTCCGCAATCTTCTTCGCAAGCTTGAAGCCTGGGTTTCTGGATCCAGTTTCAATCATGGAATAGTAATTCTTGTGGATTCCAAGCATTTCAGAGAATTCTTGCTGGCTGTATCCTTTTTTAATTCTTGCAATTTTTAAGTTAACCACTTTTTATCACCACCCTTTCAATTAACGTTACGTTGTTTCTAAGGATAGTATATCTAACGTTTTGTTAATTGTCAATCTATTTGTTGAAACTTTTTAACTTTTTGTTGAGTTATATTTCAAAGGAGCTAACGATATGTTACAATTACAGGTAAAAACAACGATTGGTGGGATTGATTTGTTTGGAGATAGACTGAGACGGTTAAGAGAGAGAAGGCAAATATATCAGAAAGACTTAGCAAAAATACTCGGCGTATCAGCAGGAGCTATCGGAATGTATGAAACAAATAAAAGGACTCCTGATTTTGAAATTTTAAACAAAATCGCCGACTACTTCGATGTAACTGTGGATTACTTACTGGGAAGAACAGATGATGAAGAAATTAAGATATATGAAAAAGACCAGATACCAGATAAGTTTAAAGACTTGGGACTTGAATATATCGAAATTGCAAAGGAATTAGAATTAAGCGATATATCAGTTGAAGAAATGAAAAAGTTCATAGAGCTTATGAAAATAGCCAAAAAGAAAGAGCAGGAATAAGTTTTTTACTTACCCTGCTCTTTTCTATATTCTTCATTTTCGTATGTATCGCCATTAATCGTACATTTTTTTATGTATTGCGATATGCTTACGCCTGGTTTCTCGCTTTCGAGCTTGTCTTTTTCTTCGTTCATAAGTCCCCTCCCAGTATTTTATATCCCCTATTATATCAGTTTTTAAAAAACCATGCAGAAACGCGCCGTGGTGGCAATTTAAAATCAATTTTTATGTAAAACTTAGCGTTTTCAAACATTCCGATGGCTTTGTTCTTTATTTTAGATTAATCCGCTTTTTGTCCCACAGTATCTTACGGGGGCTTATCGTGTTTTATTGTATTTTGTGATGATATTTAAGTTTTACTATAGAATTATTTTATAATGCCATAAATTTTATTTATAATCAATCGAACACCTGTTTGTTTTATTGTACCTCTATTGCACATGGAAATCAATACTAAAAGTCGATGCGTTTTTCACAGAGCCGAAAGGCTCTTTTTCTTTGTTTAAAAACAACAAACATGCGGTATCAATACAGAAAATCATATTTCAAAAAAATAAATAAATTGAGATAACGCACCGTTTAATGTATAATTATTTCAAAAGGGGTGGTAATATGAAAAAACCTTTCATGCCAGAAATGCTTCCTGTAAAATTGAATGATGCGGACATCATAGAAATATACAAGCTTGAAGCCAATGCCCGAGCCAAAATAGAACGCTTCAACTCGCTTCTTGAGCGCTCTGTCATCAAGGAAGAAGTCCTCATGTTCTTCTCTCTGGACGAATCAATTCAATCATCAAGAATCGAAGGCACTCAGGCGACATTCAGCGATGTAATGGAAGCCCAAGCAACCGGCAAAAAAGATAAGGATATACAAGAAGTTTTGAATTATCTGCACGCCCTTCAAGAAGGTGTGCGCCTTTTGAAAAGCATCCCTATTAGTACGAGGATGTTTTTAAGACTTCATGAAATAATAATGGAAGACGCCAGAGGACAGCATAGAAGCCCAGGAGAATATAGGAGAATTCAAAACTTCATAGGCCCTACAACCAAAATAGAAGATGCTTCATATATTCCGCCAGAGCCGCAAATGGTCGGTGAACTTATGAGCAATCTCGAAAGATATGCAAATGATGAATTCGAAGATGATTTCGGCCCTATTGCAAGAGCTGCCATAATCCATGCCCAATTTGAAACCATACATCCTTTTTTAGATGGAAATGGTCGAGTTGGGCGAATACTCATAATGCTTTATCTCCTTCACAAGGGCATACTCTACAGCCCGACATTTTTCGTTAGCGAAGAGCTTGAGAAAAACAAATTCAAATACTATGCATTGCTAAACAGCATTAGAGGCAAAGAGCCCAAGTGGAAAGAATGGCTAGTATTCTTCATCAATTCATCAGTCAACCAAGCTGACAAATACATAGGCAAGTTGGTTGCTATAGAAGCCCTCTATGACGAGCTTATGAATTTTGCAAAATCCAACAAAATAAACGATTCGGCAGTGCTGGCAATTTTTAAAAAGCCATTCTTTACGGTAAAAGACCTTGAATCTGAAATAGGCGTTAGCTACAACACGGCTAGGAGTTATGTGGCCAAGCTTTTGACAAGCGGCAAGATTTACGGAGACGACAAAAAAAGGAATACCATGTATAGATTCTATGATTTAATAGACATTCTCAGATAAGAGCTTCGGCTCTTTTCTTTTGACCAAATCCATGAACGTGTGTTCTTTTTGCTGTATAATAAAAAAGGAGTCCATGGGGGTGGGCTCCTTATCCAGCTTAAACTGGCTTGTGAATTATCTTGTGAATCTATTATATCACAAGCCTTTGAAGCTGTAACATTAAAAAAGGATGTGATAATATGCAAGGATCCGTAAGGAAACGAGGCGAAAAATGGTCGTATTACTTCAGGGTGGGCAAAGTAAACGGCAGATGGGTCAAGAAAGAAAAGTCTGGCTTCAGAACTAAGAAGGAGGCCCAGGAGGCTCTCAATAGGGCCCTGCAGGAACTTAATGCGACCGGCCAAGTAATAGAGCCTAAGAAAATTTCCGTGGCTGAATACATGGATTATTTCACGACAAACTATATCGAGGTTAATATGCGCGAAAACTCACAAAGAGCTCGTAAGCATATAATCAAAAACCACATTCTGCCCGCCATAGGAAATATCTTTATAGGCAACATATCTCCAGCCATACTGCAAAATATAGTTTCTGAGAAAGCCAAAAACTATTCTCGAAACTACATGAACCTTATCTACGCAACGCTCAATATAGCTTTCAGCATGGCGTATGAATGGGAATTTATCAAAACCAATCCCATGCTTAAGGTTAAAAAACCCAAAAAGACAGTTGAGGAAGAAAAAAGAGTCAAGACATTGACTGACGAGCAGATTCAAACATTGCTGGATAAGATCTCGAATTCTCACCATTACATTCCGACAATGATTGCATTGCATACAGGGATGAGAGCCGGCGAAATAGCAGCCTTGCAATGGACAGACATAGACTTCATAAATAGTACTATCAGCATAACAAAGCGCTTGGACTTCACGGCAACAAATGACAAGTGGGAGTTCTATCCCCCAAAGACGAAGAGCTCTATCCGGACCATTAAGATAGGCGGGGAACTTGCACGCGCACTGAAGGACCAAAAGCTCAGACAGAAAGAGAATAAATTGAAGTACGGTGTACACTATACCGATACCGACTTTGTCAGCACAAAAGAGAATGGCGAGCCTGTGACGACTAAAACAATTAGCCGGCTTAGCAACATAGCAAAGAGAGCTGGCATTGATATGAACTTCCACATGCTCAGGCATACGCATGCGACTCTATTGTTGCAGGCTGGAGTTAATCCAAAGGTAGTCCAGGAAAGACTGGGTCACTCAAACATAAGCATAACCATGGACACATATTCACACGTTACAAAAGAGATTGAAGAGCAAGCTGTTAATCAATTCGAAAGTCTTTTACAAAGAAAAATTGCCACCACGAAATAGGTTTTTCTACCTCGTGGTGGCAAAATGGTGGCAAATCAATAGTTTTTTAACTCGTCAAACCTCTAAATTCCAGCATTCGCAACAATCGATATTCAGATTGTCTTACATCATCGGCATTCCGCCGCCCATTCCGCCTGGCATTGGAGGCTCGTTTTCTTCCTTCACGTCTACTACGGCAGCTTCTGTAGTAAGGAATACTGCAGCAACTGAAGCTGCGTTTTGAAGCGCTGACCTTGTAACCTTAGTTGGGTCTACTATACCAGCCTCAACCATGTTCACGTATTTTTCCTTGAGTGCATCAAAGCCTATTTCCGGCTCTGAATGCTTAACCTTCTCTACTATTACGGCGCCCTCAAGACCTGCGTTTATTGCTATTTGCTTTAGCGGCTCTTCAAGGGCCTTTTTGATTATCTTAACGCCAGTTTGAACCTCTCCCTCAGTCTCTTCAACAAGCTTGTCTAGGGCAGGTATAGCGCTTACAAGAGCAGTTCCTCCTCCTGCTACTATTCCCTCTTCAACTGCAGCTCTAGTGGCGTTGAGCGCATCTTCTATTCTCAGCTTTCTTTCCTTAAGCTCTGATTCCGTAGCCGCTCCAACCTCTATTACAGCTACTCCGCCAGCAAGCTTTGCAAGTCTTTCCTGAAGCTTTTCTCTGTCGAAATCAGAAGTTGTTGTTTCTATTTGTCTCTTTATCTGAGCTATTCTTTCTTGTATGTCAGACTCAGCGCCCGCTCCGTTTACTATTGTAGTTTCTTCCTTTGTAACCTTAACAGTCTCGGCTCTTCCCAGCATAGCCATTGTTGCCTCTTTAAGCTCAAGTCCAACTTCTTCTGATATAACTTTTCCGCCTGTAAGTATAGCAATATCTTCAAGCATAGCCTTTCTTCTGTCTCCAAAGCCCGGAGCCTTGACAGCCACAACCTCGAATGTTCCTCTTAGTTTGTTTACAACTAGAGTCGCGAGAGCCTCTCCGTCAACGTCCTCTGCAATTATAAGCAGTCTCTTGCCTTGCTGCACTATCTGCTCAAGCACTGGAAGTATTTCCTGTATGTTTGAAATCTTCTTGTCAGTTATAAGGATGTAAGCATCGCTTATTACAGCTTCCATTTTCTCTACGTCTGTAACCATGTAAGGAGACAGATATCCTCTGTCAAATAGCATTCCTTCAACAACCTTAAGGTCAGTCATCATTGACTTTGACTCTTCAACTGTTATTACGCCGTCTTTGCCTACCTTGTCCATGGCGTCAGCTATAAGGGCGCCTATTTCCTCGTCGCCTGCAGATATTGCGGCAACCTGCGCTATTTCTTCTTTGTTTTGTATAGATCTTGAAACCTTCTTTATCTCATCTACTACAGTGTCTACAGCCTTAGAGATTCCTTTTCTGATTATTATAGGATTAGCTCCTGCAGCTACGTTCTTAAGTCCTTCTCTTATTATAGCCTGAGCCAGAACTGTAGCAGTAGTAGTTCCATCTCCTGCAACATCGTTAGTCTTAGTAGCAACCTCTTTTACAAGCTGAGCTCCCATGTTCTCATAGGCGTCTGCGAACTCTATCTCCTTGGCTATTGTAACTCCGTCGTTAGTTATAAGCGGAGATCCGAATTTCTTGTCTAGTATTACGTTTCTTCCCTTTGGTCCAAGAGTTACCTTAACTGTATCTGCAAGCTTGTTAACACCAGCTTCTAGTCCTTTTCTTGCGCTTTCAGCGAATTTGATTTCTTTAGCCATTCCTGTAACCTCCCATAGTTTATATTGATATGCTGTCTGTTATTCAACTACTGCAAGTATATCGCTTTGTCTTAGTATTGTATATTCTTCGCCGTCAATCTTTACTTCAGTGCCTGCATACTTGGAGAATATAACCCTGTCTCCCTTTGCAAGCTCCATCTTGATCTCTTTGCCGTCTACTACCCCGCCAGGTCCTACTTCAACTACCTCTGCCATTTGTGGCTGCTCCTTGGCGCTTCCTGGAAGCACTATTCCGCTTTTAGTCTTTTCCTCTGCTTCAAGTCTTTTGATTACTACTCTGTCTGCAAGTGGTCTTATTTTCATTAATGTAACCCTCCTTGAAAATTTGTTATATTTAAGATGTGCCAGAAATACGTATTTTTATTTTAGCACTCTATGAGTCCGAGTGCTAACTACATATAATATACTATTAAAAAGATTTTTCATTGGCAATAGACTTTAAAGGCGATTTACGTCGATTTAGAGCATTTATAGCCATTTTTATTCATATTTATGCTATTTACTCATTTTTAAGTGTTTTTTCTTCTTTTTTAAAGTATCGGAGAAAAAAGTCTGGCATACGAACCCTTGAGTTTTTGAAGCATTGGTCTGTTCTGATATTCCTCCAGCGTAATCTCCTTGCAGCTTTGCTGGTCATTAAGAAAATCCTGCTTTAACGAGCCCACTATTTCCTTGTCGTATATGAACCCGTTAATCTCGAAGTTTATCATGAAGCTCCTAAGGTCCATGTTGGCAGTTCCAACGGACGCTATGTCATCGTCCACTACCATGACCTTGGAATGGAGGAAGCCCCTCTTGTCATACAAAAACACCTTTCCGCCTGATTTGAGTATGGATTCGAAGTAGGACAGGGAAGCGTGGTAGACTATTTTATGGTCAGGCTTTCCTGGGAACATTATCCTGACGTCCACACCGCTCAGCGCGGCAGTCCTCAGGGCCACAAGCAGCGAATCGTCAGGTATGAAGTACGGCGTTTGTATGTATATCATCCTTTTGGCCTGCGAAATAGCAGTGAAATAAGCCTGGTGTATCGCCTCCCAGTCAGAATCAGGTCCGCTGGCTACTATCTGCATGACGTTATGTCCGCAGTAGGATATCGCCGGAAAATAGCATGTGCAAAAAAGCTTTTCCTTTGTGGAAAAATACCAGTCGAGAAGAAACGTGAGCTGAAGCATGTAGACAGCCTCTCCTTCTATCCTCATGTGGGTGTCTCTCCAGAAACCGAATTTTTCGTCCATGCCCAGATATTCATCGCCTATGTTTATGCCGCCTACATATCCTATCTTGCCGTCTATGACCGCAATCTTCCTGTGATTCCTGTAGTTGAGCCTCCTGTTGAGGAAGGGCAGCTTCACAGGCAAAAATGGCTCCACCTTTATTCCACATTCTCTCATTTCATTGAAAAATTCTCGTTTGAACCAGAGATTCCAGCAGCCGACATCATCGTACAGCACCCTCACCTGGACTCCTTCTTTGGCCTTCTCCATAAGCAGCTCCTTTACGGACCTGCCTATTTTGGAATCCTTTATTATGTAGTATTCCATATGTATGTGCCGCTTGGCATTTCTTATATCCTCAAACAGCTCCCTGAACTTTTCCTCTCCGCTGTTTAGTATTTTTACGCTGTTGTTTAGAGTGAACGGAGATCTGCCCGTGTTCAAGAGCAGGTTCATAATTCTTCTTTTTATGTTTATCTCAGGATCGTAGAAAACAAGGTCCTCCATTATTGCCTGCTTTTGTATGGAAATCAGATTTTCAAAATTTTGTATGCTTTCAAATATTTTGTTGGCATTGATTTCAGAAAAAAGCTTCTGCGTCTTGAAAATCTTCTTCTTTTTGATGTTTTGTCCAAACAGGATATATATGACGAATCCGACCACAGGAAACAAAAGCAGCACAAGCAGCCATGCTATAGTTCTCGAAGGATCCCTGTTTTCAAGAAATATCACTATGGACACAAATGCAGCAGACAGCACGAAAAAACCTATTATGTAATATGCTAAAACGCTCGTGGTCACCATCAAAGCTCCCCTACTTTCTGCCTACTCCATTTTCCCTGGCATAATAAAAAAGATACTGCTGCGCAAAACCAGCAAGCTCCCCGAATCTGTCCAGCGCAAATTCACGCATTTTATTGAGACTCATATCTTCCTGGCTATACAGACTGCTTATAACCCTTTTTACCCATACATCAACAGGGAACGCATCAAATTTTTGAAGCGCAAAGAGCATTATGCAATCAGCAACCTTCGGCCCCACTCCCGGAAGCCTCATAAGCTCTTTTCTGCACTCATGCGAATCAAGCTCATCGAGCCTTTCCAGGTCCACGTCCTTTCTAATTATCATGTTGCAGCTGTCCTTTATGTACTGCGCTCTGTATCCCGCCTTGCAGTTGTCCACGCAGGTTTCATGGAACCTTTGTATTGTCAGGGGGCTTGGGAAAGCATAGAATTTTCTGCCTTTGTATTCTACAGCCTCTTCATTTGCAAGATAAGAGAGAGTTTCTATTGTCTTTTTTATCTTGGGTATGGCGTTGTTTGCAGATATTATGAACGAAACTGTGGTTTCCCAAACATCCTGCTTTAGCAGCCTTATGCCATAGCCGAATTCAACCGACCGTTCAAGATGCTCATCCAACTTTCTAAGTCTGTCCTTTATGGCGGAATAGTCTCTCCCAATGTCGAAATAGTCCATCCAAATACCCTCAAAGTCAGCCCTGCTTGTATTGTCAAATATCACTATGTCGCCTTCCTTTTTTACATTTAACACTCGCGAGTGGGCTATTCCCGTGTAGGAGCCGTCCTCCTCCTTGTCCCAGCGGAAGCACTGGCCGCATTCGAATACGTGCTTTGGCTCAAAATCCTCTAAGCCGCTGACTATTACTCTGTTTTTTTCTTCATATATCTTCATATCAAGATATTCCTCCCAAGAGCGTAAAATCAAGCCCTCCGCAATTTGCAAAGGGCTTAGTTAAACATTAATTCATAAAATATTTTTTGTAAAGCTATATTTCGCCAACCTAAGTTGTTAAGCGGTTTCAATACTTGTGACGCTGTAGCCCCATTCCTCTACTGCAGCCTTGATAGCCTCGTCCGAAACCTCTCTCTCCATCTGAACAATAGCCCTTTTCTCCTCAAGGCTTACATCGACGGCTATCACTCCTTCAAGCTCTCCAATGGCACCCTTTACTCTGTTGACGCAATGGCTGCAGCTCATTCCTTCTATATATACAAGCTTTCTCATGAAAATTCCTCCTATCAAGTATATTGATATCTTGGCATTATAAAATATTATGTCTTTATAATACCCTTGCAACTGCATGTTATAGCTTCAATTTCCTAAGCCTTAAGGCATTTGTGACTACCGACACAGAGCTGAAAGCCATTGCCGCACCTGCCAGCATAGGGCTAAGGAGCGGCCCGCCCCATATGTGGAGCACCCCTGCTGCCACAGGGATTCCAAGAGTGTTGTATATGAACGCCCAGAACAGGTTCTGCTTTACATTGCTTATTGTCTTTCTGCTCAAGTTGATCGCCCTTGCAACGTCAGTTATGTCTCCCTTTATAAGCACTATGTCTGCAGACTCTATAGCCACATCAGTTCCAGAGCCTATGGCTATTCCAACATCCGCCGCCGCCAGAGCGGGAGCGTCGTTTATGCCGTCGCCAACCATAGCCACAGTCTTCCCCTCTTTTTTGAGCTCCTCTATGCGCTTTGCCTTGCCTTCAGGCAGCACTCCTGCAAACACCCTGTCTATTCCAGTCTTTTGTGCTATGGCATTTGCTGTAATTTCGTTGTCACCCGTTATCATTATTACTTCTATACCCATCTCCTTGAGTGTTTCAACAGCATTTGGACTTGTATCCTTTATGACGTCGGCTACTGCAGCCATGCCTATAACCTTATCGTCCAAAGCACCTATTATGATTGTCTTGCCCTGCGACGCCAGTAGCCTGGCATCGTCGCCATTTTCAAACGAAATGCCCATTTCAGACAAGAGCGCCTCGTTTCCGACTCCAACCCTTTTGCCGTCAAGCGTGTATTTTATACCCTTTCCCGGAACAGCCTCGAATTCAGAGACCTCCGGCACTTGAACTCGCAGCTCATTTGCTTGCTGCAGTATTGCCTCAGAGAGAGGATGCTCCGAGACCTTCTCCCCTGCCGCTACAATCCTTAAGAACTCAATTTCGCTAACGCCGTAGGTCAGTATGTCCGTCACCTTCGGCTTTCCGATTGTTATGGTTCCCGTCTTGTCAAATACAACAGCATCAATCTTGTGGGCACTCTCAAGTGCTTCGGCACTCTTTATAAGTATACCGTTTTCCGCGCCCTTGCCGGTGCCTACCATTATCGCTGTAGGTGTTGCCAGCCCAAGGGCGCACGGGCAAGCAATCACAAGCACCGATATGAATATTGTAAGCGAAAAAACGCTGTCCCTTTCTGCCAAATACCAGAGCACCGCCGAAACTGCAGCTATGACCATTACAGCAGGCACGAAATATCCAGCAACCACGTCAGCCAGCTTGGCAATCGGTGCCTTTGAGCCTTGGGCCTGCTGTACAAGCCTTATTATCTGCGAAAGCGCAGTATCCTTGCCTACCCTGGTAGCCCTGAATCTTATAGTTCCGTTTTTGTTTATTGTGCCTCCAGTTACGCTGCTGCCCGCTGCTTTCTCAACCGGTATGCTCTCACCTGTAATCATTGACTCGTCCACGGAAGTGTATCCTTCAACTACGGCTCCGTCCACCGGTATTCTCTCTCCCGGCTTTACAATCAATATATCGCCAGGTTCAACTTCCTCTATGGGTATTTCAATCTCGTCGCCATCAGCTGCCACAAGTGCCGTCTTTGGCTGCAGGCCCATAAGTTTCTTTATGGCTTCAGATGTCCTGCCTCGGGACTTTGTCTCTAGATATTTTCCAAGCATTACAAGCGCTATTATTATGCCCGCCGATTCGTAGTAGAGCCCATGCACGTAGTGCTCACCCATCATTATCATATACGTGGAGTAGATACTATATATTATGGCTGCACCCGTGCCTATGGCTACGAGCGAATCCATATTGGGACTTTTTTTGAATAGAGCCCTCATCCCCACCGTGTAAAACTTCTTTCCGGCTATTACTATTGGTATAAGCAGCGCAAGCTGTACTAGCGCAAAGCTTGCAGGATGACTTTCAGGATTTATTGCTCCAGGCAGCGGAAGTCCAAACATGTTTCCCATTGCAATGTATAAAAGCGGAAAAGCACAGCCTATGGCCACCCTCACCCGCTGCAGCATTTCACGCGTCTGCCTTTCCTTTTCATCTCTATCTGCATCAGACGTCTCAAGACTTATTTCAAGAGGCTCATAGCCGGCATTTTTTATAGCCGTCTTGATACTGGATATTCTGACCTTGTCCGCATCATACTTAACTTGTGCGGTTTCCGTCGCTAGATTCACGCTAACTTCCACCACTCCGTCGAGCTTCTGAATCGCTTTCTCCACTGCCCTGACACAAGACGCACACGTCATACCTCGTATCGGTATGGACACTTCTCTCATGTCTTGCTTCAGAGCGGCACTATAACCGCTACTTTCAACTACTCTCATTATATCTTCCACAGACACTCTGTTCTCATCGTAATCAATCGTCATACTCTCTGTCGAGATATTGACCGCAACACTAGTAACACCTTCTAATTTTTTCGTTGCCTTCTCAACTGCTCTAACACATGCAGCACAGGTCATGCCTGAAATTTTAAACTCTTTTTTAGCCAATAATTCCACCCCTCTCCGCATTCACGAAATACCCCCCAATGGTATTTTAGGCCTAAAAATAAAAAAAAGCAAGCTAATTTCTTGCTTTTTCAAGTGACTGAATAAGTTTTTGAGGATGCACAGGTTTGACTATAAAATCCAGAGCGCCTTTTTTTATGGCCTCAATTATCTTGGTGTGCTGTCCTATATCAGATATCATTATGATCTTGGCCGTTTCGTCAATCTTTAGTATCTCGACAAGAGCCTGTATGCCGTCCATTCTTGGCATATTGATATCCATCGTGACTATGTCAGGTCTTAGCTCCACATACTTCTCAACAGCCTCCTTGCCGTCACAGGCGTATCCAGCCACCTCGAATCCGGCCTTTAAAAGGTTTGCTGATATGAATTCCCTCATAAAAGCTGCGTCGTCTACTACAAGTATTTTCATCATGTCACTTCCCTCTAGCTTAAGTATGTTTATTTTGTACAGTCTGCTATTATATTCGGGCAAATAATTGAATTAAACATCAATAATATTTATACCTCAGCAGTCATATTCTAAACTTTTTTGCAGAAAAAAAGAGACTGCCTTATGAGCAGCCTCTCTGTAAACTTATATTCTAGCTATTAATATACACCTTGAGCCATCATTGCTTCTGCAACTTTAAGGAATCCAGCTATGTTTGCACCAGCAACCAGGTTGTATCCGAATCCATACTCTTCAGCAGCCTTCATAGCGTTGTTGTGTATGTCTATCATTATTTGATGTAGCTTAGCGTCAACTTCTTCAGCAGTCCAGTTGTATCTCATGCTGTTTTGTGACATTTCAAGAGCTGAAGTAGCAACTCCACCAGCGTTAGCAGCCTTAGCAGGTCCTACTATTACGCCGTTTGCAAGGAAGTATTCAACAGCTTCGTTTGTACAAGGCATGTTAGCAGCCTCTGCAACAAACTTAGTTCCGTTAGCAACTATCATCTTGGCATGCTCTATAGTTATGTCGTTTTGGATAGCACAAGGCATTATGATATCACCTTTAACTGACCATGGCTTCTCTCCAGCAACGAACTCGCAGCCGAACTTGTCAGCGTAGTCTTTAACTCTTGCACCTTTGTTTTCTTTAAGCATTTCAACAAGGTAGTTTATCTTCTCGTCAGTTACAACGCCTTCTGGATCGTATATGTATCCGTCTGGTCCTGAAAGTGTTATTACTTTTCCGCCAAGATCTCTAACCTTCTGGCAAGCTCCCCAAGCAACGTTTCCAAAGCCTGAAACTACAACAGTCTTGCCTTCGAAAGACGTTCCCTCATGCTTAAGCATTTCGTTACAGAAGTAAGTTACGCCAAATCCAGTAGCCTCTGGTCTTACTAAGCTTCCGCCGTAAGAAAGTCCTTTGCCTGTAAGAACTCCGTTCTCAAAAGCTCCTCTTATTCTTCTGTAATGACCATAAAGGTATCCTATTTCTCTCGCTCCAACACCGATGTCTCCAGCTGGAACGTCAACGTCTGGTCCTATATGTCTGTACAGCTCAGTCATGAAGCTTTCGCAGAATCTTCTTATTTCAGCGTCAGACTTTCCTCTTGCATCAAAGTCAGAACCACCTTTACCTCCACCTATTGGAAGACCAGTTAGAGAGTTCTTAAGTATCTGCTCGAATCCAAGGAACTTGATTATTCCTAGGTATACAGTTGGATGGAATCTAAGGCCGCCTTTGTAAGGTCCTATAGCTCCATTAAATTGTACTCTGAATCCACGGTTAACTTGAACTTTGCCTTGATCGTCAACCCATGGCACTTTGAACATTATTTGTCTTTCTGGCTCGCAGAATCTCTCAAGAAGATTAGCTGCTTCCCACTCAGGGTGCTTTTCAACTATTGGTCCCAGAGTAGCTAGTACCTCTTCAACAGCTTGAATGAACTCGGGCTCACTGGCATTTCTTTGTTTTACCTTTTCCAATACGCTTTCAACGTAGCTCATCTTTACATCTCCTCTTACTATTATTATATTATTATTTTTTGCATGTAGAACAATAGACAATCTCATTCCACATGGTTTCCAACAAAATCCAATAAAAGCACTAGAAAACATTTTCCTTGGTGTTGATTAAATTATAACATAGGGTGTTTTGTATGTAAACAACATAAATTTGATATTTTTGTGTCAAGTTAAAAAACCTTATAATTATGTATATTTTCGCATTTTAATTCTTGATTATGTTTCACACACTTTGCCATATGTTAAAATCCGCGATAATCCACGGGTGCGCTGTATAAATATTTATTTTTTGAATATTCTGAATAATCGCACCTGTTTCACCTAGCGGTGCCTTCTGGCATTTTTTGATATTTTTTGTCTATAAATAGACAATCCATGCATGCAGCAATACATGTATTTTGCTGTTATTTTTTTATCTAGTAATAGACCCTTATTATTCTGACATCTACAACCTTAACGTTAATTAGCGTCATTCCTTCAACAGAGCCTGCGATCTTCCTCTGCAATAGAACAGCTTCGACATGCATCCTGCATAGGCCTACACCTACCGTAACTTCAATCTCTATTCCATCCGGCGCCTTGTGTATTTTTATGTTGTAAACCTTCCGCACAAAATCCGATTTTTCAAGCTCATATTTGATCATTTGAATTATTGCCTTTTCGGATATAAAATATTTTCCGAGATAACTGAAGGTTGGCCTTATTAACGTCTTTTCAAATTCCTTCACTTCATCTGTGTCCTTTGTTTTAAAAAAAAGCTTCACCGGATTTTTTATGATTCCCGAAAAATGGCTCTTCAACTCGAAAGTTGGAAGCGGGACGGTGTGTATACCTTGCAACGCTCTTGTGGTCTTTGCCTGGTATATCTCCTGCTCGGAGGCCACGTCGTATATTGATATCTTTTCATATTCAAATCCAAGTCCGAGCCTCTCCATTATCTTGCTTATCATGTTTTCTGAGGTTCCTATTATAAGAAGCTTATTTGGTTTTTGCCTTTCGAGCTCATGCATTACTTCGCTCTTTTGTTCCTCGTATTCAAATATCGCTCTTTTTACAGCCTCCATGCTTGTTCTTGACCTCTTGGCAGAGATACCCGCAAGTATCTTTGACTTATGTATGAGTATCCCGTCGTCTATTATGTAGTCTATCCCTTTTTCGTAGGCAACCATGAGCGCCCTGTAGCTCTTGCCCGTTCCGCTCGGCCCTATTAATGCATATATTTTCATAAAATTTCCCTGTCTTTATTAGTCTATAAAGCTTAATATCTCCTTCATGAACGCCGGAAGATCATGAGGATTTCTAGATGTTATTATATTACCATCCCTTACGGCTGCCCTGTCGACCCAATGCGCACCCGCATTGACTAGATCATCCTTTATTGCCTGCGTGGCTGTCATCGTATGGCCTTTTACAATGTTTGAAGATATAAGAACCCACGGCCCGTGGCATATTGAAGCCACAAGCTTTCCCTGCTCGTGTATTCCTCTGACGAAGTTGCATATCTTGTCGCTGCGCCTTAGCCTGTCGGGAGCCCATCCGCCCGGTATTATTACACCGTCATAATCCTGTGGCGCTATATTTTCTATATCCACATCTTTTTTTATGCTTAGCCCCTTCTTGCCTTTGTAATAATCCTTGCCTCTGGAACCGATTATTTCAGCCTTGCAGCCAGCCTCTATGAGTCTGAAATACGGATAATACAGCTCGAGATCTTCAAAGTCATCCTCCGCAAGTATTCCAATCCTCTTTTCATGCATCTTTATAAACCTCCAAATCCCAAATTCAATTCTTGCCAAACAGTATTTCATATACCCATAAATTCTTTAATTAACACATTCTTTGATTCATTCTTCCTAAAACAATAGGGTATATGCAGTAAATATGTCCAGATTTTGTTCAAAAAAGCAAAAAATCTGTCGTAGCGACAGATTTTTATTATTCCTCCGGCAATTCATGTCCGAGTTTTTTTTCATTCAGAAGGTATGAAAGCGTAAAAAGGCTCTCAGTAAGATGAACATTTTCAACTATTATGTCATCTGGAAGGTCAAGGTCAACCGGCGCAAAGTTCCATATCCCAGTTATCCCTGCTTCTGCTAGTTCATTTGCTATGCTTTGAACTTTATCCTTTGGTATGCAAATAACTGCGATTTTTATGTTGTTTGCTATCACGTACTCTTTGATATCCTCTATGTCGAATATCTCAAGCTCTCTTATCTTAAGTCCTATAAGCCTTGGATTGATGTCGAAAAGAGCTTTTATCCTGAATCCCGATGATCTGAAACCCGCATAGTTAGCTATGGCCTGTCCGAGGTTTCCGGCACCAATAATTATTGTGTTGTACTCTTCTTCAAGTCCAAGTATTGTGCTTATCTCCTTGTAGAGCTCTTCTACGTTGTAACCGTACCCTTGCTGCCCGAAACCACCAAAATTATTAAGGTCCTGTCTTATCTGCGAAGCAGTGAATCCTATGATCTTGCTAAGCTCTTTAGACGAAATTCTATTTACATCTTTCTCTAAAAGGTCCCTAAGATATCTATGGTACTTCGGTAGTCTTCTGATAACGGCCATTGAAATTTTTCTAGACATGAATTTCACCTACTCCGTTTTGAATTTTAAACTTTGTTATGATTGTAACAAACAATTTGTGAATTGTCAATCGCATTTGTGATTTATTCACTTTATTGTGAGTATTTATAAATCTGATTTTTTTTATGAATTTTTGTTTTTCAACAATCACACATGGCTTTTGTGCCTCTTTTTGTGTCTTAAGCACACCTGCAAATGAAATTATATCATACTTTGTTTTATTTTTAAAACAATTTTTGATAAAAATTTATGTTTCGCTTTTATATAAAAACAATATGACATTGAATTTTTCGATTAATTCATGCCATATTATGGCAAATGCGATTCATTTAGATAGATGTCCAAGGAAGTCTCCGATTTTGATATTACCGCATCTTGAATATGTCTGCCATTAACCTTATAATTATCTTTTGGGGAGTGATTTTATGATAGTGTTATCTTGCAAAAATATAAGCAAAAGCTTCGGCATAGATGTTATACTCAAGGATATTTCGTTTTCCATCAACGATGGCGAGCGCATAGGGCTTGTCGGGATAAATGGTTCCGGCAAATCGACTCTATTTAGGATACTCTCGGGAATTTATGAGCCCGACAGCGGTGAAATATTCGCATCAAAGCAAAACAGCATTGGATATCTAGAGCAGACAGCCGAGTTCGATTCCGAAAGCACGGTATACGAAGAAACACTCAGCGTGTTTTCAGCCCTCATGGCCGAGGAGGCTTCGCTCCGGGAGCTTGAACATGAAATATCGGCAGAGGGTAAAAACGGACATACAAGCAGGCTCGACATGCTTATGAAGGACTACTCCGCAAGGCTCGATGAATTCAACAAGAAAAACGGCTACAGCTACAAATCCGAGGTAAAGGGCATACTAAAGGGTCTTGGCTTTAGCGATGACGAATTTGACAAGCCTGTAAGCATACTCTCCGGAGGCGAAAAGACAAGAGTTCTTCTGGCAAAGCTTCTGCTTAAAAAGCCCGAAATACTGCTTCTGGACGAGCCCACAAACCACCTCGACATAAACGCCGTAGAGTGGCTTGAGACATTCATAAAGCAGTATTTTGGCACCGTAATTATAATATCCCACGACAGATATTTCCTGGACCAGACTGTAAGCGGTATATTCGAGCTTTCCGGCACCATGCTCAAAAAATACAGCGGCAACTATTCCTATTATGTAGGCAAAAAAGCTCAGGAGGGCGAGCTTGAAATAAAGCAGTACGAGGAAGCCCAATCTGAAATAAGGCGGCAAAAGGAAATAGCCCAGAGGCTCAAGGGCTACGGAAATGAAAAATTCGTCAAAAGGGCCAGAAGCCGTGAAAAGGTGATAGAAAAGCTCGAGGAACCTGAAAAGCCTCTCATATACAGCAAAAAAGCGAAAATGCACTTTGAGGCAGCCGCCCAAAGCGGCAGAGACGTTCTCCATGCAAGGGAGCTGTCAATGGCGTACGGAAGCAATCTTCTGTTTGATAAGCTCAGCTTCGATATTTACAGGGGCGAACGTGTGGCCCTTATCGGCCCTAACGGCAAGGGCAAGTCCACGCTTTTCAAAATACTCTGCGGCAAGGAGAATGCCCTTTCAGGTGAATTTTCACTTGGCACCAATGTAAGCCTTGGCTACTACGACCAGCAGCAGGAGAATATAGACAGCAGCAAGTCTGTAATAGACGAGATATGGGATTCGAACGAAGGCCTGACCCAGACACAGGTGCGAACATATCTTGGCGCATTCCTCTTTGAAGGTGACGACGTGTTCAAACCCATATCATCCCTGAGCGGAGGGGAAAAGGCCAGAGTATCTCTGCTCAAGCTCATGCTCTCGAAATCCAATTTCCTGCTCCTTGACGAGCCTACGAACCACCTGGACATCGACTCCAAGGAGGTACTAGAGGATGCACTGCTAGGCTATGACGGCACAATATTTGCAATATCACATGACCGGTATTTCCTAAACAAGATAGCCGACAGGATAATAGTCCTCGAGGAGGGCGGTTACAGTGAGTACCTTGGCAACTACGACTACTATAATGAAAAGAAACGAATGCTTGAGGAGATGAACGTCGCTGAGGAGTCCCCTGAAAAGACTAAGACTCAGCTGCGCGATGAGAAAAAAAAGCAAAAAGAAAAACAGGTTGAGGCTAAGCGCGTTGAAAAGGAGCGAGCGGCACTCGAAGAGGAGATAATGGACATCGAAGAGAGCATAGGCGAGCTGGATGTACTTATGTGTAGCGAGGAAATCTATTCCAATCCCGAAAAGTCAAAAGAAATTCATTTGAGCAAATCAAGTCTTGAAAGCAGACTAGCGTCCCTCTACGAGCGCTGGGAGGAGCTTTCCGAATAAAAAAAACAGGCTATGCCTGTTTTTTTTATTCCCGTTCTCCTATTCTGAGGCCAGGCACTGCATTAAGATCAAGGGACGAAACCCTTCCGCCGATGTAATCGTAATATGCCGCGCAGCCTATCATTGCGGCGTTGTCAGTGCAAAGCTCTATAGGAGGGTATTTGACCTGTATTCCGTGCGCTTTTGCATCGCCCTCAAGCCTCTCCCTGAGCCTAGAGTTGGCTGCAACACCGCCTGCTATTGCAAGTGTCTTGTAGCCTTTTTCAATGCACGCCCTTATGCTTCTTTCCGCCAGCACATCGATGATAGCCTCCTGGTATGAGGCTGAAACATCCTCTATAGATATCTCCTCTTTTTTCATCTTCTTGCTGTTCAGGTAGTTGAGCGCAGCTGACTTTAAGCCGCTGAAGCTGAAATCATAGCTGCCCTTTTCGAGGTAAGCTCTTGGAAAATCAATGGCTTCCTTGTCACCGAGTTTTGCTGCCCTGTCTATCTTTGAGCCGCCAGGATATCCCAGACCTATGGCCCTTGCCAGCTTGTCGAAAGCCTCTCCGGCTGCATCATCCCTTGTCATGCCCAGTACATTGTAATCCCCATAGCCTCTGACCTCAACCATATGAGTGTGACCTCCCGAAACCACAAGACATGCAAATGGCGGTTCCAGCTCCTTATGTGCTATGAAGTTGGCGCATATGTGGCCCTCTATGTGGTTTACACCCACAAGCGGCACTCCAAGCGCAAACGATATGGCCTTTGCAGTAGAAAGGCCTACGAGCAAAGCGCCCACAAGGCCCGCTCCGTATGTCACTCCAACAATGTCTATATCGCTGAATTTGACTCCTGCCTCGTCGAGCGACTCCTGCACTACGCCCTGTATGTTTTCTATATGTCTTCTGGATGCCACCTCGGGCACCACTCCGCCAAACTTCCTGTGTTCATCCATCTGGGTTGATATTATGTTAGACAAAACTTGCCTTCCGTCCCTTACAACAGCCACTGAAGTTTCATCGCAGCTGCTCTCTATGGCAAGCGTTATTACACTTTTCATCTTTTCTTATAGCTCCTTCCACATTATAAGCGCATCCTCATTGCTGTCGGTGTAGTAGCCAGGTCTTACCCCCGCAGACTTAAATCCGAGCGATTCATAAAGGCCAATGGCCTTGTCGTTAGACGCTCTGACCTCGAGAGTCATGGCCTCGATTTCTCGCTTTATCGACTCCTCTATGAGCCCCATGACAATCGCCCGGCCCAGACCCCTGCTTCTGAAATCCGGGTGGACCGCGATGTTTGTTATGTGCCCTTCACCTGCTATAAACCATATTCCACCGTAGCCGGCTATTACATCGCCGCTTTGAGCTATCAGGTAAAAGGCAAGCTGGTTTCCCATTTCCTTTTCAAAGGAGTCCCTGCTCCACGGAGTCTTGAAACACAGCTTTTCCACCTCAAATACTCCATCTATGTCCTCAGCTGTCATTTCCCTTATTTCATATATGCTACTCATTGCTGCCTGCCTTTTTCATTTTTTCCTCGTACTGCACCTCAGCCTGGGATTTCCTTATATAAACCGGCCTAAGCTCAAATCCATTGCTGAGCTCTCCGCAGCTGTACTTTTTAGCCGCAAGCTCGCACACGCTTGAGGCTCTTGCAAGGCGCTGGCTGCAAGGCGGGATTACAGCGTTGCTGAGCTTTGATATCTCATCCTTGTAAAGCTCAGAAGCTTCCCCGAGCACCATCACTCGCTCGCCCAGGCCTTCAATCTGACTTAGCACTTCCTCCATTGTTTTGACTCCTATGCCCTCGAGCTCAACTACCTGGCCATCACACCTATAGAGTGCGGAGTATACCTGGCCTCTTTGAGCGTCCATTATGGGCATCACATAGCTGTATGAGCTGACCGAGTTGAATGCGAGAACCTCAAGGCTGTTTACGGCAACGATAGGCACGTTCAGCACATGAGACAAGGCCTTTGCAGTCGCTACTCCTATTCTTATTCCGGTAAATGAGCCGGGGCCGTTGCATACTGCTATAAGGTCAATGTCACTAGTTTTAATTTCACACGCTTTTAGCATTTCATCGAGCATAGGCATGAGGTTTGTTGAATGGCTCTTTTTGTGGTTTAAAGTGTATTCAGCTATAAGCTTGCTCTCGTTCATCAGCGCCACAGTGGCCACCGCTGAAGATGTGTCTATGCCTATGATGTTCATTCCTTAAACAGCTCCTCGACTAATTTCTCGTACTTTTCTCCCTCCGGCCTCATCAAGAGTTCTCTCTTGAAGGTTGAGCCTTCAGAATACTTTATTTCTATCCAAAGCTTCTCGATTCCCTGGAGCAGATCCTCTATCATCTCTGCCCACTCTATTATACATACGGCATCCGAACTTATATATTCGTCAAAACCTATATCATACATCTCGTCCGAGGATGAAATTCTGTATACGTCAAAGTGGTAAAGCTTCAGCCTTCCATTATACTCATTGACTATTGTGAACGTCGGGCTTGTTATGTTCTCACTGACTCCCAGGCCCTTTGAAAATCCCTGCACAAATGTCGTCTTGCCAGCTCCTAGATCTCCCGACAGACACACGATTGCAGGAAAGTCTATGATCGAACCGAGCCTGAAGCCCAGTTCCGTGGTTTCCCGTTCGTTTTTCATAAGGATTTTTTTCATATCAATTCTCCTCAAGGTGATTCTCCAAGTTTTATCAATGTTAGGGCGAGAATACCCTCATCCTCTTAGGTGGGGAATGAATCGCCTAATGTTTTTAAGTTGTGTTTTTGTGTCTGCTCCAGGGTATACATATGATAGTAATAGCAGCAATCAGCCCTATATGTCACACAAGGAGGTGAAAAGCAATGCTAGTTAACAAAGCATACAAGCTCCGCATATATCCGAATAGCAAGCAAAGAAAGCTGATAGCCAAAACAATAGGCTGTAGCCGCTTTGTGTTCAACCACTTCCTGAATGCTTGGAACAGTGAATACAAACAAACAGGCAGGGGCTTGACATATAATTCTTGCTCGGCGCAAATGACCCAACTCAAGAAAGAACTTGTGTGGCTCAAGGAAGTAGACAGCATAGCACTGCAATCTTCCCTGAAGAATCTTGGCGATGCTTTCGACCGTTTCTTCAAGAAGCAGAATGACGCTCCACGCTTCAAATCCAAAAGAAACAAGGTGCAGTCGTATACTACAAAATTCACCAATGTCAATATAGCTATAGCAGACAACAAAATCAAACTGCCTAAGCTTGGTATAATCAAATTTGCCAAGTCTAAAGAAATAACTGGCAGGATTCTAAGTGCCACTATAAGGCGTAACCCATCCGGCAAATACTTCGTGTCTCTGCTAGTTGAAGCAAAGGTCCAAGAGCTGCCCAAGTCGAATTCCTCATGCGGAATAGATGTAGGGCTGAAAGACTTCGCCATACTTTCAGATGGCACAACATACGAGAATCCCAAGTTTTTCAGAACGCTTGAAGCAAAGCTTGCAAGAGAACAGCGCATACTGTCAAGGCGTGTCAAGTTCTCAAACAACTGGCACAAGCAAAGAGTCAAGGTTACCAGAATACATGAGCATATAGCTAGTGCAAGAGCAGATTACCTGCACAAAATCTCTACCGAGATAGTCAAAAACTCCGTCCACCTCTAAGCTTTATCATAGGTGGCGGTAGTTCAATCTATGACTTAAGTCTTATGTCCAATTGTAGTCCAACTTTCATTATAGCAAAAAAAGCCCAGTCTAAACATAAAAAAATAGGCATATGCCTACTTTTTATATACGTGAATAAATATATTATGTCTGCTCTCGGCTACTTTTTGATTCCTTTCATTTACTGCCCTTTCAGAATATGTGATACCCTCTTGTACATCACAAGCGTCGCTGCAGAAAGCAATACGCCCTTTATTATGTTGAAAGGCACTATTGAATAGTAAACAAATGTCTTAAGGTCTGTTATGGCGCTGTTAAACTGGGCTCCCATGGCAACCACGGCTTCTATTGGCATGAATGTCGAGTAGAAAGGCAGGAGTATAAAGTAGTTTGCAAGTCCGCCCACAATACCCATGGCAAAAGTTCCAGCAATGCACCCAATCACTGCCATTCTTTTGCTTTTGGACGAGTAGTATATGCCAGATGATACGAACACGAAAGCTCCGCCCACAAGGAAGTTGGCAAATTCGCCTATACCGCCGGTCTGGCTCTTTATTGCAAAGTGAAGCAGATTTTTTACAAGCTCAATCATAAGCCCCGCCACGGGGCCGAGCGCAAAGCCTCCTATAACAGCCGGCAAATCCGATATGTCGATTTTCAGAAATTCAGGAAAGAACATTATCGGAAATTCTATGAACATTATCAAAAAAGACATTACTCCTAGCATTGAGATTTTAACCAGGTTCGATGTTGTAAACAGTCTGCCTGGATTTAGTTTTGCCGCTCTATCCATTTAAATCCCCCCATAGTTTAAAATAAAAAGGAACCCGAATAATCTCCAGGTTCCTCTGCTCGCACAAAAATACATACTTCTCCCATCCAGACTTTCACTGTCGGTACTGGAATCTAACCAGTTCAGCCGTTAGGCTCGCGGACTGTACCGCCGGTCGGGAATCTCACCCTGCCCTGAAGTTAAAATATATTCACTTATATAATTATATTAATACGTCAGGCAATAATTGTCAACGTGTTATTTTTCTGCCGAATTGTAGACGATACTGCCATCAACAATAGTCATGCTTACGACACTTTTCACATCCAGCGGATACCCGTTCCATATTACTATGTCCGCATCCTTGCCTTCCTCTATACTGCCTATCTTCTCACCCAGCCCGAGTATCCTCGCCGGATTAATCGTTATGGCTTCAAGAGCCTTTTGCTCGTCCATTCCAGCCTTTATTGCAAGAGCTGCACAGAGTGGAAGGTACTGTATAGGCACAACTGGATGGTCTGTAATCAGTGCAACCTGAACGCCTGCGTTGCTAAGTACGGCAGCCGTCTTGAAATCAAGATTCTTGAGCTCTATCTTCGACCTTTCGCATAGCGACGGCCCAACTAGCGCCGGATAGCCTTCTTTAGCTATGTGGTTTGCAATCAGGTGACCTTCTGTGCAGTGATCAAGAGTAAGCTCCAGATCGAACTCCTTGGCTATTCTTATGGCTGTAAATATGTCATCCGCTCTGTGAGCGTGAGCCTTAAGCGGAGCCTTTTTTTCAAGCAGCGGAATGAGTGCATCTAGTTTTATGTCGTATTCCGGCCTGTCAACGTCCTCATCTGACACGTAATCCTGCATATCCTCGTGGTAGTTGACTGCTTTTTTGAGCGTCTCCCTTATTAGCGCAGCAATCGCCATGCGCGTTTGAGGCGCCCTGTCATCCTTTCCATAGACACTCTTTGGATTCTCTCCGAAGGCTATCTTAAAGCCCGCCGGATCCTTTATTATCATGTCGTCTATCCTGTCTCCGACAGCCTTGACTACTACGAACTGTCCCCCCATAACATTGGCGCTTCCGGGACCTGTTGCAACCGTAGTAATTCCGCCCTCAAGTGCCTCCTTGAAGTTCCTGTCCATGGGATTGATTCCGTCTATTGCTCTAAGGTGCGGAGTTACGGGATCTGTCTCTTCGTTGCCGTCGGCGCCTTCAAAACCCATTCCGTCTTCCCAGAGCCCCATGTGAGTATGCGCATCTATGAAGCCCGGAAAAACGAATTTTCCCGTGGCATCCACGACCTGCATGTCGCTTGTAGCCTCTATGTCTTTTGCAATCATGGCTATCTTGCCTGATTTGACAAGTATATCGGCCGAATCAAGCACGCCATTTGCCATTGTGTACACCTTGCCATTTTTAATAAGTAGCATACCATTCTCCTTCCAATTTATCCTCTATATTTCTTTCATGCTCAGGGAGACCTTCCCCTTTTCATGGTTTACATCTATAATCCTTACGTTTATTATATCACCTACGCTCAGAACCTCCATAGGATGCTTTATGAACCGCTCGCATATCTGCGAAATGTGAACAAGTCCGTCATTTTTTATCCCTATGTCCACGAACGCCCCAAAATCAACAACGTTCCTTACAGTGCCCGATAGCACCATGCCCACCTTAAGGTCCTCTATGCTGAGCACATCGCTTCTGAGTATTGGCTTTGGCATTTCATCTCTAGGATCCCTGCCCGGCTTAAGCAACTCCGTGATTATATCAGCCAGAGTAAGCTCTCCTATACCGGTTTGCTCGCAAAGCGCTTTTATGTCTATGTCCTTTCTGTCTATAGACACCTTTGAGGCTCCGCTTATGTCTATGCCCAGAATCTCGAGCAGCCTCTTGGCAGCCTCATATGACTCAGGGTGGACAGCCGTGTTATCAAGCAGATTTGCACCGCCGTGTATCCTAAGGAAGCCTGCGCACTGCTCAAAGGCCTTGTCTCCAAGTCTTTTGACCTTCTTAAGCTCCTGCCTGCCATTGAATTTTCCGTTCTCGTCCCTGTATGCGACTATGTTTTTGGCGATTGACTCCGATATTCCCGATACATACCTCAGCAGGGATACTGTTGCAGTGTTTATGTCCACACCCACAGAGTTCACGCAGTCCTCCACAACGCCTTTAAGCGCCTCATCGAGCCTCTTCTGGTTGAGATCGTGCTGATACTGGCCCACACCTATGCTCTTTGGGTCTATTTTTACAAGCTCGGCCATTGGATCTTGAAGCCTTCTGCCTATTGATATTGCTCCCCTTATTGAAACGTCTATGTCCGGATATTCTTCGTTTGCCAGCTTTGATGCGGAATATACGGATGCCCCGGCCTCACTGACTATTGTGTAGTGGACTGCCCTGCTCAAGTCCTTTATTGATTCCGCCACGAACGATTCAGTCTCGCGCGAGGCCGTGCCGTTGCCTATGGATATGATGTCTACCTCATGTTTTTCTATGAGCCTTAGCATTTCCTGTTTTGACTTTTCAGTCTCATTTCTGGGTGCATTTGGGTATATTGTCGAGTATTCAAGCAGTTTGCCAGTCTCGTCGAGTACACTGAGCTTGCAGCCCGTTCTGAAGCTCGGATCTATTGCTAGCACCCTTACATCCTTGACTGGGGAAGCCATTATAAGGCCCTTCAGGTTCTTTCCAAAAAGAGCTATGGCATTCTCCTGGGCTCTTTCCGTAAGACCGCTGCGCAGCTCCCTTTCTATAGACGGCTGTATGAGCCTTTTGTATGCGTCCTCTATAGCCTCTTCCATATACGATGTACACTCGTTTGCAGACTTTATCTCCTTCGACTTGAGGTATTCGACCATCCTCTCGTCGGGGAATAAGAGTTTGACCCTGAGGAATTTCTCGCTCTCCCCCCTGTTTATGGCAAGTATCCTGTGATCTGCCGCCTTTGAAATCGGCTCACTGAAGTCATAGTAGTTCGAGTAGACAGAATCGCTGTCCTTGTCTGTTGCCTGAGAATTTAATACTGCTGTCTTCAAACAAAGCTCACGTATCCACTGCCTGTATGCCGCGTTGTCAGATACGCCCTCAGCTATTATGTCCTTCGCGCCAGCTATAGCAGCCTCTTCCGAATCCACTTCCTTTTCTGCATCTATAAAACTCGCTGCAAACTCCAGTATGCCTCTTTTTCCTTCTATTATGGCCTGTGCAAGAGGCTCAAGTCCTCTCTCCCTTGCCTTTTCAGCCCTGGTGCTCTTTTTCTGCTTGTAGGGCCTGTATAGGTCCTCTACCTTTTGCAACATGTCAGCCTTGTTTATGGCCTTTTCAAGCTCCGCTGTAAGCTTGCCCTGCTCATCTATTATCCTTATTACTTCCTGCTTTCTATCTTCAAGGTTTCTAAGGTAAGTGAGCCTCTCGTGCAGCTGCCTTAATATTTCATCGCTCAGGCCGCCTGTCATTTCCTTCCTATACCTTGCAATGAACGGTATGGTGTTGCCTTCATCTATAAGCTTTATGGCATTTTCAACCTGTCCTTTTTTAACGCCAAGCTCTTTTACAAGCATGCTTGTAATCATCTTTTCATCTCTCCCGTCTAAATTGCTGCCTTAAAGATTATATCATATATGAAAATTTTAATGGGACAAATACGTCAAAAAGCCGGCAGCTGGAAATATATGATTTCCTCTGCCGGCTTAACATCTTTATTTGTGTTTTAACCCTTTTCCCATCTAATTTCGCTGCGCGATACTTGGTCGTTAACATACCCCTTGCCGTATGTCATTCCTGATACGACAGCTGTTCCATTTCCTTTTTCCACACTCTCTTGGAAGAGCTTTTCGCCAAGTTCACTCCATCCCTCGTGTAGAGGAGTTACAATCTTCTTTGCCTCTTCAAACTTTTGAGTGTCTTTTTTAATATGAGCTTCTGTTATTAGTGAATTCAAATATATGTAAAGACTTTTATAGTTCATTGCAATTTCAGAATCCCCGCTCAGCGTTGCTATTAGTTCTGCTATTATATCCCTGCATTTATCTACGGAAAGATTCAACTTCTGAATTTCACCGTCTTTTATATGCTCGATAGACTCGTTCAGCGAATCGATCAGTCCTTCGTACACTATGGAAACAAGCTGGGCGTCGTTTGACGAAGCCACTCTTACAGCCAGGTATTCTTTTTCTATCATCTATTCCACCTCTTTTATCCTAGTAGCTTAAGTATAGACTGGGGTTGCTGGTTTGCCTGAGCAAGCATTGAAACCCCTACCTGCTGAAGAACATTTATCTTCTGGAAGTTAGCCATCTCAAGAGCCATGTCCGTGTCCTCTACGCGCGACATTGCGGCAGTCAGGTTCTCGGCTGTGTTGTCAAGATTGGCTATAGTATGCTCGAGCCTGTTTTGAACAGCCCCAAGCCTTGCCCTTTCAAATGTCACCTTAAGCAGTGCGTTGTCAAACACGCTGATTGCTGCAGAGGCCTTTTCTTCTGACGATACATCTATTGAATACTCTATATTGCTTGCAGAAACGCCGTTTGTAACATTAGGCACTTTTACATATGCTGCTCCATCCACTCCTGTATTGCCTGTAGGCTTGTCAGAAGATATTCCAAGAGCCTTGGCTCTTATGTCCCCTATCTCCAATCTGAAGCTCTGTCCGCCATTTGCGCCTATCTGAAGATTTGTGTTGAATTCATCAAGGGTCCCCTCAAGAGCTATGAGGTTCCCTGCAAATCCGGATTGTTTTGACACTACTATGAGTTCCTGAGGCTTGTCAATTCCTATTTCAAAATCAACGCCATCAAGTTTTATGTTGTTCTTTATCTCTTCCACAATTTCTGCAGTAGTTTTATATGTATTCGACTGCTCCTCTTCTACTTCTTCAAATGTCACTTCTTCTCGCAGTAGCTGAACAACAGGCTCGCTTACAGATGCCGTTTTCAATGTCATTTTGACGCCAGAGCTTACAATGTCGCTGTATATTCCCGCTGGTTCAACTAATGCTGCATTTGCCTTCATTGCTGCCGCAAGATTTGAAACAGTCGTTTCAATATCTGCACCTATTTCAAACTGGTTGGCTCCCGGAGCTCCAGCTACTGCTGTAAATTCAACTCCGTCAATTATTACTTTTTGTCCTGCTTCCAGGTTTCCGCTGAACTCAAACTCCCATTCAGCTTCCTGCTCTGGTGTGCCTCCGACGTTTAGATTTATATTGCTGCCTATGATTTCAGTTCCTCCGTTTGGAGTGAAGCTTAAAGTCACTTCGTCTGAATTTCCATTTGTATCGGTTATTGAAATTATGGCGCTTGATTTTATCTCTCCATCGCCATCAATAGTACTTGTCGTTATGGATGATAAATCAGAACCTTTGAATACAAGTCCATCCGTTCCGTTTATTGTAAGCTTGGAGCCGTCAACTGCAACAGAAAGCTCCGGAAACTTGGCTTCTATGGCGGCTTTCATGGCATTTCCCATGCTCTCGGCAGATGCTCCGCCTATGACCCCTATCTTGATGTTTCCGGCAGTAACGCTATTATCCGTATCGAATTCAAATTTAGTTGAAGCCCCTTTTGGATATTCAATTTCTATGACCTTGCCGTCTATGTCGCCTGCCACAGTTTTCAAATCAAGCTCCATAACGCTTTCCGGCGCTTGCATTTCAAAATTGTGAGGCGCTATCGAACTTGATGCAAATACTGTATTTAAATTAGTTAATGTTTCACCAAGGCTGGATTCTATTTTAACTTCGTTTGCCTCTGGAGGATCTGACAAAACAGTTTTCAACGTTAATTCTGTATTTCCTATTTTTATTTTATCCCCGTCTTTGAAGTTGAATGAAAAATTAAGAACCTCAACCTTTCCAGGCTCAATGCTTGTAGGTGTTGCAGGTGCATACGAAACTTTATTTGAAACTTCCCAGTCTTCAGTAACTGTCTTAACTACTTCTACTGGCTCATTCCCTGATTTGACTGCACTTATGTCTATAGCCTTGTTTGAGCCTACATAAGGTTCTTTGGAGCCATCGTAGAAATCTATCCTTTCATTGCCTATTTGTATGAACGAACCTACTTCCGGCATATCTTTGAAGTAGAATGAGCCTTTTGCAGTTCCTCCGGAGTCTTCGCCCTTGCCGTAGACAGACACCTCAGTCTGCCCTGAGAATAAAACATCAACTGCGCTTCCTTCTATTTTTATGTTCTGGTCTCCACCCGAAGCTATTGTGCTTATTTCAACACCATAATCCTTGTTGAACACAGCTACTGCACTATCGCCAAGAGCGTCATTTATTCTGGTCAAAAATTCGTTGGTTGTAAGAGTATCATTTTTATCCCCTGTAAAACCTTGCAGATTTACCTCTGTCTTTTTGCCGTTGATACTTACTGACAATGTCTTGTTAGAAAAATCCTTTGTCAATACATCCTCTCCAGCGGTCACTCCAAGACTGTCTGTTGTGGCTTTAGCCGCATTCCCTGTAGACATGAGCTTTACTATCGTATTGGTGTCTGGCGCCTCATTCCCTCTAAGCATAGCTTTTGTGTTATATTCCGTACCATTTGCAATCTTATTTACCTCTGATGTAAGCTGGTTGATTTCTTCTTGTATTGACTGCCTGTCTGTCTCAGTCGCCGTTCCGTTAGCTGCCTGTACCGCCAGCTCCCTCATCCTTTGAAGCATTGAGTTAATCTCAGCCATTGCTCCTTCCGCAGTTTGAACAAGTGACACTCCATCAAGGGAGTTTCTTGAAGCTACCTGAAGCCCTCTGATCTGTGCCCTCATTTTTTCACTTATGGCCATTCCAGCAGCGTCGTCTCCTGCTCTGTTTATTCTCTTTCCCGAAGAGAGTTTTTCAAGAGTATTGCTTCCGATATCATTGTTCCTAGTTAGAACTCTATGGGCATTCATTGCCGATATATTGTGATTTATTCTCAACTCTATTCCTCCCTGGCATTTTTAATTACAAGTAGTTTATCGACCGAATCTCCAAAATACTTTACTCGTTTTTGCTCTTTATTTCGTCTACATGTTCAATAAAATTAAGAAGCTGAGATACCATGTTTAAAAAATCAGCCGGAACTTCTTTAGGAAGTCTTAATGATTGATTTTCCTCCGACTTTACAATAGGGGTCCGACTTTCTTGCTCCGGATATTTTTTCATATTCATCACCTCTATATCTTGATGTCCAAAGCTCCGCGGGACATGGGCATTTCTTTTTCAGGCTCCTCGTTTTTCAAAGCACCGCCTTGCTCATCTTCATGAAATGTCATCTCCCCCAATTTGTATCCAATTTGACTAAATAGATCTTCAAGCATACCCTTGTGTTTTTCCATATAGACCCTGTCAGATGCATTTTCAAGCTCGATTTTTAGGTTTACGCTCTTTTTTTGTATCTCCAGCCCCATTTTCACATTCCCCATGCTTGCAGTGCTTATACTTATTATAGCAACCATATCTTCCGAGTTCATTTTCGCCGAACCCTTCCTTCTGTCCGTGAAATACATGTTGAGATTTGTAAACTGCCCATTCATATATATCGGAAGCTGTATTATTTTGCTTTCTGCTGAAGTTTTTCTGCTTTGCTCTATGGTCTCATGCAGCTCCTTGAATTTCTTGCTTAGAGCGTCATTGCTTTCATCGTTTTGGAGTTTTATGTTCTTTTCTAAATGCTTTAAAGCTTCTTCCATTTCTTTGTATGCATCATCTAGTTTTCTTTCAGGTGCTCTCAGACTCTTTGAAATTTCATCTACTGCTTTTCTAAGTTTTTCAATTTCCTTGATGCTGTTTTCATCGCCCTTTTCATATATGAAATCAGCAATTTCAGAAATTTTATGCCCTGCCTGGTCTTTGTTTTTTAACATAGAGTATGTCTTTTGCAGTTCTCCCAGAGAAAGCATTCTGCTGTTTTTTATCAAAAATGCTATATTGTTTTCACTTTCTCTGCACAAATCCAAAATATTCTCCATTAGATTCTTGCCAAAAACCAGTTTGTCTTCATATCCTTGACCTAGAACTGCTTTGCCTTCTATCGGCGTCAGTTGATTTTTATCACTCATTTTTTCGTATGCATCCACATATCTTGAAACAGCTTGAATGTCGACACTTTCAATATGGGTTCCTATATGTGCACTGCTCATTACCATGTCGCTAGTCAGGTTGTCCCTTACGTTGCTGTAGCTTCCGTATATGTCAATTGCCCTTTGAATGTTTGAGCTGCTAATCTGCAGTCCATTTTGAACAAGCGCCCTTGCAGCTTCTACTGCATTTCTATCCACACTGCCATTTAGCTGCATGTATTTTTTTATGACGGCTTCTTCCATGTCGCCCATGATGGTAGGCGCCTGCACATTTGCTTCATTCTCCGGCAATTTTACATCCAGATTCTTCACCTTGCCCGAAATCCACATCGTGCTGCTTTGAATGTTTTCAAGTGTCATCGGTATGCTGTTTTTCATGTGGAAGGCCACTGTTTTTAGGTCGAGGTCGCCTATTTCCCTGAAAGCTTCGGCTATTTTGCTTATGCTATTAGCCGCTGTTCCCAACACACTTTCAATAATCGGCTTAGGTTCTTCTATTTTGCCCAATATGATTTGTTCTATTTTGCTTATTTTGAAGCTTACATTCTTCTTTAGAAGATTTAGCAGGTCTTTTTCTTCTATTTTTTTCAAAGATTCTATTTTTTCCAACGTTTCTTTAATCTTCTCATATTCATTTCTATCCAAATGCTTAGTATCTTCCTGATTAATAACTTCCAGGTGTCTTATTTTTTCAGCAAGCTCCCTGATGTCTTCTTTCTCCACATCCACCCCAGACTTAGAGAGCTGAACTGCTTTGTCAATATCCAATGCTCTTATGACACTTTCAAGAGCTTCCTTCATCTCTTTTATGCTCGCTATATTCTCATTAGTTACAGGAATGTCCCTTTTAATAAACTCTTTCGAAAGCTCTACATTATCCTGCGATGCTACAAGCCCCATCTCATCAAGGAGAGCCTTTATATCATCCTCCAAAAGCTGCAGCTCTGCTGCTGAAATCGCACGCTTTGTTTGCCCTGCAGCCTCATAGCCTTTTATAATTGCAGCCTCTGTGCCTTGCGCCTTTTCTATTTCCCCGGTTTTTACAAATCTTTTTATATTGTATAGATTCCCTATACTGACGTCGAGCTCATTTTTGATTGTATCTATAAATGTCTGATCCTTGATATCTGAAAGCTTATCAAGCTTGTAAAAAACATCATTTATTTTTTCGATATTTTTTTTTGTTATACTCTCGCCAGCCTTATGAAGAGACTTTATTATGTCAGTTATATCCTTCCCCATGCTGCTTCCATATACTTTATTTGCTATTTCTTCAGCCTGTTCAGTCGAAAGTTCTTTCTTGCCAAACATCTTTAGTATGCTAAGCCCTTCTTTTTCTTCTTCAAGCTCTCCAAGTGACAGTGCTATTTTTTGAAGCGACTCATTTTCAATGTCCAAACCCATTTTTGAAAGTCTTATAACATTTTCGTAGTCAAGAGAGGCTGATATCTCCTCCATACTGTTCTTTGCAATCAAAAACGACTGTACATTTTCCCTTGTCAGCCGAACCTCATGACTTTGAAGCTTTTTTGCGGCATTTACATTTTCATCGTTGGCATCCATGCCAAGCGTCCTTAGTATTTTGGAATAGAAAACTCTTTCATTTTCATCCGCTACATCCATGTTTTTATTTTTAGTGTCTTTTTCAAAAAGTTTTTCTTTCGTTTTTGCAGATGTTGTAAGTGCAGTGTATGCATCAGCAACAGCCGCATGTTTGCCGTTCAAAATTGCATCTATCATGTAAAACCACCTCTTGGTTTTCTTATTACATTATCTATCGTCATTGGACACCAATTTGTTTAACCTCTTTTATGAAATATGAGCATATTGACTCATTAATTATCCCATCTCGATTTCAGCATTAGCTTCATATTTTTATTTTATGTATGTACGAGTCTTGCCGATAATGTATAATGATATTATATTCCAAGAAGAGTTAACAAGGATGTGATGAATTGTCAACAATAAACAATATATCTCAATTATCCCAGACACATGAAATTCAAAATACAAGCAGCGTCCCCCAAAAATTAAAGCCAAAACAGAGTGACTTTTTGCAAAAATTTGAAAAGATAAAGTCAGATGAGGTCAGGACTAAGCTTGAAGGCATATTCGAAAAGATAGTAGAAAAATCTGACCATCTTAAAAATAACCTTTATCTAAAAGATGTGCTTGAATACAAAAAACTAGTAAGAGAATTCATGGGCATAGCAGTCGAAAACTCACATACCTATTCTCAGCAAAACTTTCTTGACAGAAGAGGAAGACATAGAGTTTATTCTGTTGTTAAACAAGTTGACAGGGAACTCGATGCCATAACCAGAGAATTCATAACAAATCATGTAGATCATTCCAAAGTTCTAAAAAGTATAGATGCAATAAGAGGTCTTCTTGTTGATATTATGATGTGATTTCCTTATTATATATTATTTTTGCATACAAATAATGGAAGGGTATTCCCCTTCCATTTTCTTTGTCTATTTTTTGCATAGGTCTACTTGCCGCTTTTTATCCACTTGAGATATTCGTTAATGAATATATCTATGTTCCCGTCCATCACCGACTGAACGTTGCCAACCTCCACATTTGTCCTGTGGTCCTTAACCATATTGTACGGATTGAACACGTAGGATCTTATCTGGCTTCCCCAGCTTATCTGAGAATATTCGCCCTGTATATCCTCTATTCGCTCCTTCTTTTCAAGCTCCTTTATCTCAACAAGCTTTGACATTAGCATCTGCATGGCCATTTGCTTGTTGCTGTGCTGCGACCTTTGGTTCTGGCACTGGACCACTATTCCCGTAGGTATATGAGTTATCCTTACAGCCGAATCAGTCTTGTTGACGTGCTGACCTCCGGCTCCCGAAGCCCTGTAGGTGTCTATCTTCAGATCGGAAGGATTGATCTGGATGCTCGCATCTTCCTCTATCTCAGGGATCACATCCAAGGATGCAAAGGACGTGTGCCTCTTGCCCGAAGGGTCGAAGGGCGAAATCCTGACTATCCTGTGAACGCCCTTTTCCCCTTTGAGATATCCGTATGCATTCATACCTTCCACTAGTATCGTGGCGCTTTTTATTCCGGCTTCCGGGTCTGAAATCATGTCTATCACAGAAGTAGTATATCCCTTCTGCTCGGCCCATCTTTTGTACATCCTGAGAAGCATTTGAGCCCACTCCTGGGCGTCTAGCCCTCCCGAGCCTGCATGTATTGAAAGTATTGCATTGTTCTTGTCATACTCTCCCGACAGAAGAGTCTTTATCCTTATGCTGGCTATCTCCCGCTCAAGCTCTTCTATGGCCTGCTTTACTTCCATTTCTGTAGCTTCGTCATCCTCTTCGATTGCCATTTCAAGAAGTATCTGAATATCCTCATACGATGATTCCAGTCTTTCAAAGCCTTCTATTTCTTCCTTCATCATCTTGTTGGACTGCAGCGTCTTCTGGGCCCTTTCATTGTCATCCCAGAAGCCCTGGCTAGTCATGGCTTTTTCCTGCTCATCCACCAAGTCCTTAAGCTTTGCTATGTCAAAGAGAAACCAAAAGCTCCTTTATTGACTCACTCATCTCCTGGATTTTCTGGTTGTATTCTTGAATATTAAGCATATGCTTCCCCCTATGAGTTCTTTCCACAGCACTTCTTGTACTTCTTGCCGCTGCCGCATGGGCAAAGATCGTTTCTTCCTACCCTATCGTCCTTTACAACTGTTGTCTGGCTCGGAGAATCAAGATCGGCAGAGCTTTGAGAAAGGTGGTCTACATCTATTACCTGCTTCCTTTCTATGCGCTCCTCGAGCGAGAATCCAAACATGAATTTTATTGTGTCTTCCTGTATGCTTCTTATCATCTCTTCGAACATGTCAAAGCCCTCGAACTGGTATGCCCTTACAGGGTCCTCCTGTCCTACCGCCCTTAGACCTATTCCCTGTCTTAGCTGCTCCATGGCGTCTATGTGGTCAACCCACTTGGTATCAACAACCTGAAGGAGTATAATCCTTTCAATCTCCCTCATCCTTTCCTCGCCAATGAGCTCTTCCTTTTGCTCATAAAGCGATACCGAAAGGTCAAGCAGCATGTCTTTTATCTTTTCCCTGTCGAGATTTTCTATGTCGCCAAAATCGATGCTGTCCTTTGGAAGATAGGCAGAGTACATGTACTCCTTTAGTCCCTGCAGATCCCACTCTTCCGGATAGCTGCCCTCGGCGGTGAAACGCTCCACTGCGTAGTCCACTATCTTTTGAATCATGGACATTATATTTTCCCTTATGTTTTCGCCTTCAAGGACGCTTCTTCTTTCCTTGTATATTATCTCCCTCTGCTTGTTCATTACATCGTCAAATTGGAGAACGTGCTTTCTTATTCCAAAGTTCCTGCCCTCTACCTTCTTCTGAGCATTTTCAATCGACTTAGACAGAAGTGAATGCTCTATAGGCATGTCGTCTTCCATTCCCAGCTTGTCTACTACGCTTCTTATCTTTTCGCTTCCAAACAATCTCATCAGGTTGTCTTCAAGACTTATAAAGAACCTTGACGTACCCGGGTCTCCCTGACGTCCGGCACGACCTCTGAGCTGGTTGTCTATCCTTCGAGACTCATGCCTTTCAGTACCAAGTATGCAAAGACCGCCGACAGCTTTAACTTTTTCCTGCTCCTCGTCTGTTTGCGTTTTGATGTCATAGTATATTCCCTTGTATTTGTCCTTGGCTTCTATTATTTCAGGATCTTCCGTATCTATGAAGCTTGTAGCCAGCGATATGATGTGGTCGCTATAACCAAGCTTCCTCATCTCTTTTTTGGCCATGAACTCAGGATTACCCCCAAGCACTATGTCGGTACCCCTTCCTGCCATGTTTGTAGCTATAGTCACAGAGCCTAGCGTTCCTGCCTGCGCTACAATTTCAGCCTCTCTCTCGTGCTGCTTGGCATTTAGCACCTGGTGCCTTACACCCTTTCTCTTGAGCATGTTAGAGAGCATTTCAGACGTTTCTATAGCTATAGTACCTACAAGTATAGGCTGACCAGTCCTGTATCTCATCTCAATTTCATCTACAACAGCCTTGAACTTGCCTTCATCAGTCTTGTATACACTGTCGGGCTCGTCCTTTCTGGCTATAGGCCTATTAGTTGGAATCTGAACTACGTCCATGCCGTATATCGACTTGAACTCCTCTTCCTCCGTCTTGGCCGTACCCGTCATACCAGAGAGCTTCTTATACATCCTGAAGTAGTTCTGGAACGTTATGCTCGCAAGCGTCTGCGATTCCCTTTGAACCTCTAGCCCTTCCTTGGCCTCTATCGCCTGGTGGAGGCCGTCGGAATATCTTCTTCCGAACATTAGTCTTCCTGTAAATTCGTCTACGATTACTATCTCGCCGTCTTTTATGACATAATCCACATCAAGCTTCATTAGGTTATGAGCCTTTAGAGCCTGGTTTATGTGGTGTGATATTTCCATATTTGTGGGGTCTGACAGGTTTTCAACGTTGAAGTACTTCTCAGCCTTAGCAACTCCGTTTTCCGCAAGCATTACAGAGTGGCCTTTTTCATCTACAGTGAAATCAACAGTCTCTTCCTTGTACTCCCTGTTGAATCTGTCCTGCTTGTCTTCTGTAGGATCGAGTATTCTGCCTTTCAGCATCTGTACAAAGGTGTTTGCATCATGGTAGAGTCCTGTAGACTTGTCTCCAGGTCCCGAAATTATAAGCGGAGTCCTGGCTTCATCTATAAGTATGGAGTCAACCTCGTCGACTATGGCAAAGTTGAGCTCTCTTTGTGTCATGTTTTCTTTATATATGACCATGTTGTCCCTTAGGTAGTCAAAGCCGTACTCGTTGTTCGTACCGTATGTTATGTCGCAGTTGTACGCAGCCTTCTTCTGCTCAGGCGTCTGCCCGTGCACAACAACACCTACTGTAAGGCCCAGGAATTCATATATGCTTCCCATCCATTCCTTGTCACGCTTTGCAAGGTAATCGTTGACAGTTACAACGTGAACTCCCTTGCCTGAAAGCGCGTTAAGATAAACTGGAAGCGTAGCCACAAGCGTCTTACCTTCACCAGTCTTCATCTCAGCTATTCTTCCCTGGTGAAGAACTATACCTCCAATTAGCTGCACCCTGTAGTGCCTCATTCCAAGCACCCTCTTGGCTGCCTCTCTCATTGTGGCAAAAGCCTCCGGCAGTATGTCATCAAGCGTCTCGCCGCCAGCTACTCTATCCTTTAGTTTCTGAGTCATGCCCCTTAGCTCTGCATCGCTCATACCTGTAAAATTAGGTTCTATCGCCTCTATCTTATCTACTATTTTTTCGATTTTTTTAATTTCTTTTTTATTTCCCCCGAATAATTCTTTAATAAATTCCATGCTTAGTCCCTCGTTTCAAGATTCTATTTTTATTTTAATAGCCTAATTGGGCTGTTCGGGCTGCTTGCTTGCTGAAATTATGCAACAGTCCTTTTTATCCCATAACTATTATTTTATCATAAAATATATATTGTAGAGCTTTTTTTTGATTTTACTGATGTTAAGGTTTTGTGAGGAACTCTGCTTTTGACTCTGCATGATAAATAGGCGCCGACTCAGCTTTGGGCTTTCCTTTCATCTCATGCCGCCACTCTGCCGGCAGCTTTGAAACTCGCTGCGCTCAGACAGTCAAAGCTTTCTCCCGGCTCCGCATCTGCATTTCGATTGGAAATCCATCAAAGCCTCATAAAGGCGCCCTGATTTATCATTGCCAGAGTCACTCAGCCATGCGCGCTGGTTTTCCTCTCCCCACACCAACTGCGTAACGCTTTTTATTTTTTGCGACATTTGGAGCAGCTTGCTGTTTTGAGAGATTCATCCAAATAAAAAAAGCCGGACTATGCATAGTCGGCTAGTTACGTATGGGCAGAGCTCTTATCGCAAGAATCCAAACGGAATAAAGCAGGCCTGATTTAATGAGTTTTGATTGATTTCCTGGCGAAGTGCATGAATGAAATCGTTGGAATTTTGAGTGTCTGAGCGCAGCGAGTTCTCAAAATTCCAGATTTCAGAGTGCATAAGCCAATTGGAAATCACAAAATGAAATTTAAAGGCCAATTATTCCTTTGGATTCGGTCCAAAACGAGACATAAGGCCGGCGTTTTCATCGGATTATAGCTGGCAGCTGCAGCATCGCGCGAGCCGCTTTCTTGTATTCAAGGCACGCCCTTAAATTCTTCAAAAAAAACAAAAAAATAAAAAGATTACGCAGCCACGACCTACTCTCCCAGGACCCTTCGATCCAAGTACCATCGGCGCTAAGGA